>ENA-OPVG01000073-OPVG01000073.1-human-gut-metagenome-genome-assembly--contig:-NODE-73-length-79536-cov-7.112819_pt1 | contig 79536 bp, 88 predicted proteins | sample MGYA00241093_ERZ501975 | MGnify/ENA primary metagenome ERZ501975 (study PRJEB25962, sample SAMEA2042993) | human gut metagenome | biome: human gut; feature: human-associated habitat; material: faeces... | reverse complement strand
CAGCAGACGGTACGCCGCCATCATGCGGGGCACGTTGCTGGATTTGATCGAAATAACGATATTATCAAAGTCGTATTTTTGCAGCAGCCGCACATGGTACATGGCGCTCTCCACCATGGCCTCGGGCACGGGAGCGCCGTACTTGGCCAGGATGTGCTTTTCGAGGCTGCCGCCGTTGACACCGATGCGGATGGGCACATTTCTGGCATTGCAGGCGTCGGCCACGGCCTTGACGCGGTCATCATCCCCGATGTTGCCGGGGTTGATGCGAATCTTATCGGCACCGGCATCGATGGCGGCAAGGGCGGCGCGATAGTCAAAGTGGATATCCGCCACAAGAGGGATAGAGATCTTCTCTTTGATAGCAGGGATAAGCTTAACGGCTTCCATGTTTGGTATAGCCGCTCTTACTATTTCACAGCCAGCCTTTTTAAGCTCCACAGCCTGCTTAACAGAGCCTTCTATGTCCGTAGACGGCACATTGAGCATTGATTGGATATATATCTTTTTGCCGTCAAGGACAAGTCCTCCCACCTTGACAGGTCTTACGTTTCTCTTATTTTCACCTGACATAAACAGTTCCTCCTTTAAACAAGCTTGATGATATCGCTCACTGTCACCACTACCATAAGAAGCAACAGAGCCGCCATACCGATAGCGTGTACCATTCCCTCATGCTCAGGCTTGACAGGCTTACGGCGTACCGCTTCGATAATAAGAAACAAAAGTCTTCCGCCGTCAAGTGCAGGCAATGGCAAGAGATTGAAAATGCCGATATTTATGGTCATGAACGCACCCAGCGACAACATTGTGTCAATAAGTGACGACCAGTCTATCTTGCCCGACTCGCCGTCCCTTTCGCTGTCGATAACATTGTCGATAGTATCAACGATACCAACAGGGCCGCTGAGATCCTTAATAGAATACTTGCCCTTTATAAGGTCTGCGAATGAGATATAGATAAGTCTGCCGTCAGTGCAGCCCTGCTTGAAAGACTGAGTTATCACAGAGCCGACGGTCACAGCTTTTGGTGCGACCTTGAAATCAATGTGCATGGTATTATCGTTCGTTGCAAAGGTGACATCTTTAAGCTCCACCTTTTTTCCGTCACGCTTCACCACCATATCGAACTTGCCGTCCTCATCGTTGCCAAACTGATAGGACATATCCATAGTAGTGAAAATCCTCATGCCGTTGACCTCGATTATCTCGTCACCTATCTGCAAGCCGGTCGATTGGGACATAGCGTTATCCTCAAACCACGATATAGTGGTGGTTGCGATGCCATCAGACCTTGCGGTGCTGATACAAAGGATAATATATCCAAGCACAAGATTCATTATAACGCCTGCCACCACGATAAGCATTCTTTTTGGCAGGCTTTTATTACAAAACGCACCGCCGTCCTCGCTTCCGTTATCCTCGCCCTCCATGGCACAATAACCGCCTATGGGAAACACACGCCAAGCGTAAAGGGTATCGCCCTTTTTCTTTTTGATAATGGCAGGACCCATGCCAATAGCGAACTCGTTGACCTTTACTCCGCTGGCTTTCGCCGCAATAAAGTGACCAAGCTCGTGTATTATTATGATAGCTTCAAAGATCAATATTGCAAATAGTATACTCATTTTTTTACCTCGCATGAACACTCTGTGCGTTTGGTTTACTGATGTTGTTGTAATTTATCTCCTGTAGGGGAGCGGCGCAATTTCTGCTTTGCATAAATCCGACGTCCCGACCCCTCCGACATTTCGTCTACAATCTCATTTGTGTTATCCACATAATGTTTTCTACATAAGCTCTGGATAATTCAAACCTCGCTCCTCCGAGCGGGCTGTCGCATTTCTGTGAGCTTGCGAACAGAAATTTCGCCAAGCCCCTACAAGCGTGATAGGATAGTTTTTTGTTCTGTCCTACAATGGTTGTAATCGTGGACTTGTTTCTTCGACGGGCGAACGCTGTTCGCCCCTACAGATTTGTTGCCGTAATTTTGTCCGATCTATATATATTCAATTTTCAAGTTTCGTCCAGGGTGTGTCACCGAGTATAATGCCCTTGGTTGCGTATACACAAAATACCGCAATGCACACCCACGCTTTGACACAAGTACTCTACAGCCTGTTCCAGAAACGCACCTCGGTTTCACTAAGTCGCAGGGCTTGTACGTGCCCGCAAGTATCAAAACGCTTTCTACTTATCCCGAAAAGCACCCCTTTTGTTGCATAAAAAATGCAACAATTGCAGAAATGTTGCCAAATTAAAATATAAATCATTTGTTTGCACAATTTGTTAAGTGATTTTTTGTTGGATATGACAAGTAAATCGGAATTATTATGTAATGGCAGACAAGTTGGTGCAGATAGTGATGAAATAAAGGGTAGGTTAGGGCGGAGGTAATGAGGCGGAGGGTGATAAAAGCAGGTGAGTAAACGAAAAATTTACGGTTTGATAACACATTGGTAATAGTAGAAGTTTCTGCGTCGAATTGTGCGATTTTTGTTCAAATCGGAGAAAATAGGAAAATCGGCGAGATGTGTAAGCTAAAATGCTTGACAAGGGCTTGCTAATATTATATAATAGTATACTGTATCATAATGGAGTTTTCCACCTATTTCATGCGTTTTTGAGCGCAGAAAATCATGGAAAACACCGCCAAAACCACTGGCGAATACGATTGTTATATAGTGTTATATAAATGTATTTTCCAAATAAATTAAGGAGTGATTGAGCCTATGGTGAATGTCAAGGACGTAAAACTTGGTAAGAACACGAGAAAGAGCTTTGCCAAGATCAATGAGGTTCTGGAGATGCCTAACCTTATTGAAGTGCAGAAGAACTCTTATCAGTGGTTCCTCGATGAAGGTCTGAAGGAGGTCTTCAGAGATGTTTCAGCTATTACTGATTATAATGGTACGCTGGAGCTGACTTTTGTTGGATACCATTTCGACGAAGAGGCTAAGTATTCTGTTGCAGAGTGCAAGGCGAGAGATGTAACTTATGCAGTGCCACTGAGAGTTACTGCAAGACTTAACAATACCGAGACCGGCGAGATCAAGGAGTCCGAGGTATTTATGGGTGACTTCCCTAAAATGACCGACAGCGGAACTTTTGTTATCAACGGTGCAGAGCGTGTTATCGTTTCTCAGTTGGTGCGTTCACCAGGTGTTTATTACGCTTTTGATAAGGACAAGACCGGTAAGGATCTGTTCAAGACAACTGTTATCCCTAACAGAGGTGCTTGGCTTGAATATGAAATGGATTCTAACGACGTGGTTTATGTCAGAATCGATAAAAACAGAAAGATCCCTCTTACTACTTTCCTGAGATCGCTCGGTATTGGTACTAACGAGGAGATCGAGGAAGTCTTCGGTCCTGATGAAAGACTTACTCAGACTATCATGCAGAAGGATCAGACTGCTAACAGAGAGGAAGCTCTTCTTGAAGTTTACAAGAAGCTCCGTCCAGGCGAGCCTCCTACAGTAGATTCTGCTGTTACTCACCTGAACAACCTGTTCTTTGACGCTAAGAGATATGATCTTTCAAGATTTGGCAGATATAAGTACAACAAGAAGCTTGGCGTTGGTTCAAGACTTTCAGGTCACAGACTTTCAAGACCTGTTGTAAATCCTATGACAGGCGAGGTAATGGCTGAGTCTGGCGATCTTATCAGCTTTGATAAGGCTATGGAGATCGAGACCGCAGGTGTTATGGAGGCTTACGTTGACGTTGAGGTAAAGGAGCATCTTACTTCCGCAACAGGCGAGGCTGTTACAAAGCTTGAAGAGTGCGAAGTTAAGATCATAGGCAACGGCATGGTAGACATCAACGCTTATGTTGATTTTGACTGCACTGAGCTTGGCATCAACGAAAAGGTATCTTTCAAGGCTCTCAAAGAAATTCTTGAAGATTCTGAGAATGAGGAAGAGCTTAAGGAGAACATCAGACTTAAGGCTGACGACCTCGTTCCAAAGCACATCACTATCGATGATATTATCGCTACGGTTTCTTACTTCCTCAACCTTTGCGAGGGCGTTGGTACTGTTGACGATATCGACCATCTTGGCAACAGAAGAATCCGTTCAGTAGGCGAGCTTCTTCAGAACCAGTTCAGGATCGGTTTCACAAGAATGGAAAGAGTTATCCGTGAGAGAATGAACATTCAGTCACAGGGCACTGAGGTCGTTACTCCTACAGCTCTTATCAATATAAGACCTATCACTGCGGCTATCAGAGAGTTCTTCGGTTCTTCTCCACTGTCACAGTTCATGGATCAGAACAACCCTCTGGCTGAGCTTACTCATAAGAGAAGACTTTCAGCCCTCGGCCCTGGCGGTCTTTCAAGAGACCGTGCCGGATTTGAGGTCCGTGACGTTCACTATACTCACTACGGCAGAATGTGTCCTATCGAGACGCCTGAAGGTCCTAACATCGGACTTATCTCTTACCTTGCTTCTTTCGCAAGGATAAACGAGTACGGCTTTATCGAAGCTCCTTACAGACGTGTTAACAAGGAAACAGGCGTTGTAACTGACGAAGTTGTTTATATGACGGCTGACGTTGAAGATAACTACATGGTCGCTCAGGCAAACGAGCCTCTTACTGAGGATAACAAGTTTGCCAGACCTAAGGTAAACGGCAGATACAGAGATCAGATCCTCGAGATAGAGAGAGAGAAGATCGACTTCATGGACGTTTCACCTAAAATGGTAGTTTCTGTCGCTACTGCTTGTATCCCGTTCCTTGAGAACGATGACGCTAACCGTGCGCTCATGGGTTCAAACATGCAGAGACAGGCTGTGCCGCTGCTCAAGACTGAGTCTCCTATCGTTGGTACTGGTATGGAGTACAAAGCTTGTCTTGATTCAGGCGTTGCTGTTGTTTCTAAGAACGCAGGTGTTGTTGAGAGCGTTGACGCTGACAAGATCGTTATCCGTGAGGACAGCGGTATGCTCAGAACTTATGAGCTGACTAAGTTCAAGCGTTCAAACGCAGGTACTTGCACAAACCAGAGACCTATCGTCAATAAGGGCGAGAGAATTGAAGCTAATCAGATAATCGGTGACGGCCCTGCTACTTCAAACGGCGAGCTTTCACTTGGTAAGAACGCTCTTATCGGCTTCATGACTTGGGAAGGTTACAACTACGAGGACGCCGTTCTTCTGAACGAAAACCTTGTAAAGCAGGATAAGTACACTTCTATCCATATTGAAGAGTATGAGACAGAAGCCAGAGATACAAAGCTCGGACCTGAGGAGATCACAAGAGATATCCCTAACGTTGGTGAGGACGCTCTTAAGGATCTGGACGAGAACGGTATCATCAGAATAGGCGCAGAGGTTCGCTCGGGAGATATACTTGTTGGTAAGGTAACACCTAAGGGTGAAACTGAGCTGACAGCAGAAGAAAGACTTCTGAGAGCTATCTTCGGCGAAAAGGCTAGAGAAGTTAGAGATAATTCTCTTAAGGTACCTCACGGCGAGGCTGGTACTATCATTGATGTTAAGATATTCACAAGAGAGAACTGCGACGAGCTTTCTCCTGGAGTAAATATGCTCGTCAGATGCTACATCGCACAGAAGAGAAAGATCTCTGTGGGCGATAAGATGGCGGGTCGTCACGGTAACAAGGGTGTCGTTTCAAGAATACTCCCACAGGAGGATATGCCATTCCTTGAGGACGGTACTCCGCTTGATATCTGTCTTAACCCATTGGGCGTACCTTCTCGTATGAACATCGGTCAGGTATTGGAAACTCACCTCGGTTGGGCTGTTCAGGGCCTCGGTATGCAGATTAAAGCTACCGACCTCAAGATTCAAAATGTATTGAACCAAGCGAAAGCCGACAGCCGTTATTGGGATAATATCGACCGCATTAAAGAATTATACGGCGAAATGGACGCTTTAAAAGCTAAAGTGGCGGAAAACGTAACTGTTGCCCATCTTGATGTGGACAGTGAAATCGATGCACGCCGCGAAGAAGCGTTGAGCTTAATCTTGGCGGAAGCACAGAAACAATTGACTGAACTCGGTGGCCGCGAACGTTATGACGAATTGCGCGCTATCGAAAAAGAATACAGCGATGCTGAAATTGAATATTTTGACGATGAAGACCAAGCTCCGGAAATGGAAGAATCTTTACAGATTGAATTAAAAGACATTTCGGTAGTGGTTGACATCATCGATGCTATTGAATCGGCTCGTGTAAAACGCGAAGAAATCCGCAAAGATTTGGAATCTTACGGTTATGACTACGAAACTTACGGCATGCCAAAACCTGATGTAGCCGGTATCCATATCGCTACACCGGTATTTGACGGCGCGCACGAAAGTGACGTATTCGATACCCTCCGTATTGCCGGTAAAAATGATGACGGTAAAACCGTATTGTACGACGGCCGTACGGGCGAACCGATGGATAACAAAGTTACCGTTGGTTACGTATACATGTTAAAACTTCACCATTTGGTTGATGATAAGATCCATGCTCGTTCAACCGGTCCTTACTCCTTAGTAACGCAACAGCCATTGGGCGGTAAAGCTCAGTTCGGCGGTCAGCGTTTCGGGGAAATGGAAGTATGGGCGTTGGAAGCCTATGGTGCAGCGTATACCTTGCAGGAATTGCTCACTGTTAAGTCTGATGACGTGGTAGGTCGTGTGAAAGCATACGAAAAGATTGTTAAAGGTGAAAATATTCCTGAACCGGGCGTACCGGAATCTTTCAAAGTATTGCTTAAAGAACTTCAGAGTATCGGTCTTGATGTGAAGATTTTGAACGAAGATCAAGAAGAAGTTGTAATCAAAGAACTTGATGACGACGATGATGTAGATACCAATGAAGATGAAATCAAAGAAGTAATGGAAGGCTCAGATGCAGTAGCTGACGATACGGAAGAAGCGAATGTTATCGAAGAAGAACCGGTAACGAGCGGGGAAGATGACGACATACTTAGCACTATGGCTACGTATGTCGGCGAATCCGAAACTGATGAAGACTAATATTTGAGTATCCGAAAGAAGGGAGCGATACTTGTGCTAGACGTTAATGAATTCGATTCTATGCGAATCGGCTTGGCTTCGCCGGAACAAATTTTAGATTGGTCCTATGGGGAAGTTAAAAAGCCGGAAACAATTAACTATCGTACGCTTAAACCGGAACATGACGGCTTGTTCTGCGAGCGTATTTTTGGACCGACCAAGGACTGGGAATGTCATTGCGGTAAATATAAACGCATTCGCCATAAAGGCGTAGTCTGCGATAAATGTGGTGTAGAAGTGACTCGTTCTAAAGTGCGTCGTGAGCGCATGGGTCACATTGTATTGGCTACACCGGTATCTCACATTTGGTATTTCAAGGGTATCCCATCTCGTATGGGTCTTATCCTTGATGTATCACCACGTTCCTTAGAGCGCGTACTTTACTTTGCTGCTTATATCGTAGTTGATCCGGGCAGCACACCGCTCATGAAACGTCAGTTGTTATCTGAAACTGAATTCCGCGAATATGAAGCGCAATTCAATGAAGAAGATTACAAAATCAACGGCAAACAGGTTGAAATTGAAACCGTGGCTCAGCGCCGCGAACGTTTGGCGATTATTGCCGAAGCACAACGCAAAATTGCTGCTAATGAAGCATTAAAAGCTAATACTGAAATTGCCGAAGAAGAAAAAGAATACGAAGATTTGACTCGTGAAGAACGTTACGAATTAGGCGCTCAAGAAGAAGTGGAATTCGTATGCGTTGACATGGGCGCTGAAGCCATTAAAGCATTACTTGCCGAATTGGATTTGGAAAGCCTTAATGTTGAACTTCGCAGCGAACTCGAAACGGCTACGGGCCAACGTAAAATTCGTGCCGTACGTCGTTTGGAAGTAGTTGAAGCATTCCGTCAGTCCGGCAATAAACCGGAATGGATGATTATGGATGTAGTACCGGTTATTCCGCCGGAATTACGCCCTATGGTTCAGCTCGACGGCGGTCGTTTTGCTACATCTGACCTTAACGATTTATATCGTCGTGTAATTAACCGTAACAACCGTTTAAAACGTTTACTCGACTTAGGTGCACCGGATATTATCGTGCGCAACGAAAAACGTATGTTGCAAGAAGCTGTGGATGCCTTAATCGATAACGGTCGTCGCGGCCGTCCGGTAACAGGTCCGGGCAACCGTCCTTTGAAATCTTTATCCGATATGCTTAAAGGTAAACAAGGTCGTTTCCGTCAGAACCTCTTGGGTAAACGTGTTGACTACTCCGGCCGTTCCGTAATCGTAGTTGGTCCGGAACTCAAAATGCATCAATGCGGTTTGCCTAAAGAAATGGCTCTCGAATTGTTCAAACCTTTCGTTATGAAACGTTTGGTAGAACGCCAACAGGCAAGCAATATTAAAGCGGCTAAACGTCAGGTTGAACGTATCGGCCCGGGCGTTTGGGAAGCACTCGAAGAAGTAATTAAAGAACATCCGGTACTCTTGAACCGTGCACCGACATTGCACCGTTTGGGTATCCAGGCATTCGAACCTATCCTTTGGGAAGGTCGTGCCATTAAATTGCATCCGTTAGTATGTACTGCGTTTAACGCCGACTTTGACGGTGACCAGATGGCTTGTCACTTGCCATTGTCCGTAGAAGCTCAGTCCGAAGCGCGTACCCTCATGTTGTCTTCCCATAATATCTTGTCCACTAAGGATGGTAAACCGGTAGCGGTTCCTTCCCAGGATATGATTTTGGGTACTTACTACTTAACTGTAGTACGTCAACATACGAAGGAAAAAGCTAAATACTTCGCTAATTACGACGAAGTTATGTTGGCTTATGATTCCGGCGTAATCGGCTTGCAAGATATTTTATACATTCGTGAAGAAGGCTATGGTCGTGTGGAAACAACGGCTGGTCGTTTGATCTTTAACAACGCCCTCTATCCTGAACTTCGTCAATACGAATTGCAGGAAGACGGACATTATACATTGGGTCGCGTAATGGACAAGAAGATGGTTGGTAAATTGGTTGACCAGTGCTTCCAGTTATTCGGCAACGAAAAAACTGCCGAACTTCTTGACCGCGTGAAATCCTTGGGTTACTCTTACGCTCGTCGTGCCGGTATGACTATCGCTATTGCCGATATTAAAGTGCCGACTGAAAAAGCTGAAATTTTACAAAAAGCCGATGAAGATGTAGAAAAAGTATCCCGCAACTACCGTCGTGGTTACATGTCCGAAGATGAACGTTATCGTAAAACTATCCAACTTTGGACTCAGGCTACGGAAGATGTAACGGATGCCATGATGGATACCATGATGCGTGACCAGGAAGGATTCAACCCGGTTTACATGATGGCTATCTCCGGTGCCCGTGGTAACAAACAGCAGATTCGTCAGTTGGCCGGTATGCGTGGTTTGATGGCCGACCCATCCGGTCGAATCATCGACTTGCCAATCAAGGCTAACTTTAAGGAAGGCCTTACTGTATTGGATTACTTTACATCCAGCCATGGTGCTCGTAAAGGTTTGGCCGATACGGCGCTTCGTACAGCTGACTCCGGTTACTTGACTCGTCGTCTCGTTGACGTATCGCAAGACGTTATCGTTCGCGAAGAAGACTGTGACGTAGTAGGTATCGACTTAGTACGTGAACGCGCTCGTTTGGCTAGCTCCACTCGTCAGGCTCTTTCCTTGTTGAAAGATAAATTGATTGGTCGCGTACTCGATAAAGATGTTGTAGATCCTGCAACGGGTGAACTCGTATTGGCAGCTGAAACCATCTTGACTCTTACGGACCTTGAAGCATTAGCCGATCATAAGATTACCGATATCGATCTTCGTGGTGCTCATTTGGGTAGCGACAGCGATATTAACCATACGAACTTGGTACAAAAGATCAGCCTTGGTGAAACCGATGAAGGTATTCGTCAGACATTGCGTGAAACCATGGTTCAGAATATGCTTGGCAAGGATACTGTTAACGCCGTAGTTGACAGCGAAGGCAATGAAGTATTCCCTGCTCACAGTGCCCTTACTGAAGAAGGCATTGAAGCTATTCTTGACAGTGATGTTAAAGAAGTACAGGTACGCAACAATGACATCCACGGCATTGAAGTGGAAGCCATCGTTGAAGGTTCCGGTATTATTGAACCGCTTAAAGATCGTATCGTAGGTCGTACGGCAGCTGAAGAATTAATCAACAAAGAAACCGGCGAAGTTATCGTGCCGCTCAATGGCGAAATTACGGAAGAATTGGCTGATGAAGTAGTTAAACACTATGAAACGGTTAAGATCCGTTCCGTATTAACTTGTCATTCCCCTTATGGTGTATGTATGAAGTGCTATGGCCGTGACCTCGGTACCGGCAACCAGGTACAGGTTGGTGAAGCTGTTGGTATTATTGCAGCTCAGTCCATCGGTGAACCGGGTACACAGCTTACAATGCGTACATTCCATACAGGTGGTGTTGCCGGTGACGATATTACGCAAGGTTTGCCACGTGTTGAAGAATTGTTCGAAGCACGTCGCCCTAAACGTCATGCTATCATCAGTGAAGTGGAAGGTACTGTTCGCGTAGTACCTAATGACAATAAAAAAGGCACTAACACAATCTTTGTTACCGACAAAGACGGTGTGGAATATGATTACCTCATTCCATACGGTGCTCGCATTATCGTACGTGACGGTGATGTAGTTAAATTGGGTGCTCGTTTAACAGAAGGTTCCATTAATCCGCATGACATCATGCGCGTAATGGGTACCGAAGCTACTCAGCGTTACCTTGTTTATGAAGTACAAAAAGTATATAAATCTCAAGGTGTAGAAATTAACGATAAGCACATTGAGGTTATTGTGCGCCAGATGCTTCATAAAGTGAAGGTAGAAGAAGTGGGCGATGCCGACTTGTTACCTGGCGATCCTATCGATGTTAACACCTTTGAAGAAGAAAACCGTCGTCTCATCTTGAACGGCAAACAACCGGCTACAGGTAAACGTATTTTACTCGGTATCACTAAAGCTGCGTTGGCTACCGACAGCTTCTTGTCGGCCGCATCCTTCCAGGAAACGACTCGTGTTCTTACTGATGCTGCTATTAAAGGCAAAATCGATCCGTTATTGGGTCTCAAAGAAAACGTTATTATCGGTAAGTTGATTCCGGCCGGTACCGGCATGAGCCGTTATCGTAAGATTAAGGTTACTAAAAAAGAACCTCAAATCGACGATGTGGTAACGGTTGACGCTCCGGCTGCTGCTGAAGAATAAGTAAAGTCTTGACAATTGGTGTATCGGTAGAGAGGAGGCCTTACGGTTTTCATCTTTACCGGAGCCAATGTCATAAATATAGTTATGTAAGAGAGTGTTATTATGTAAAAATAATGGCACTCTTTTATATTTAATTCGAAATCTATGTATGCTGATTTAGTAATCGATGCATAGAATTGTATAAAATGAAGAAAAATTACGTAAATTTTGTATAAAATTATGTGAAATATGCAAAAATAAAGCCTTTTGAAACACACGGATAAGTGTACATATAAAATGTTGATTTAATGCGGTAAAAAGGCTATAAAAGTTGTTGACAGGCATGGGGTAGTAATGCTAAACTGTTATAGTGCTCGGGGGAGAGTGTGCCTGAGTACAAGAAAAATCAAGGAGTAATGGTATGGAAATCGAAGTATTAACATCAGCGAAAAAGACAATCGGAGCTAAACAAACGTCGAAAGCGATTATGCGCGGCGAAGTTCAGATGGTGTTTGTTGCTAATAACAGCGACGATCGAGTGGTGTTGCCCATACTTGAACTTTGTGAGAAAAACGCCGTACCGGTAAATCAAGAACACTCCATGGAAGAACTTGGTAAGGCCGGCAAGATTAAAGTAAAAGCAGCTGCCATTGGGGTGCTGCGCTAAATTTGGTAATATCTGTGGTGACAATTTGTTGCTATAGATCAATTATAAATCTAATTGTTTGGAAAGGAGGTGCCCACATGCCAACTATTAACCAGTTAGTACGCAAAGGCCGTCAAACTTTGACAAAGAAATCCGACGCTCCTGCACTTAAAGAAAGCCCGCAGAAACGTGGTGTATGTACTCGTGTATATACTGCTACTCCAAAGAAACCGAACTCCGCGCTTCGTAAAGTTGCCCGTGTTCGTTTGACAAACGCTATTGAAGTAACTGCTTACATCCCAGGCATTGGTCACAATTTACAGGAACACAGTGTAGTACTTATCAGAGGTGGTCGTGTTAGAGACTTACCAGGTGTGCGTTATCACATTGTTCGTGGTGCTTTGGATACAGCCGGCGTACAGAATCGTATGCAGAGCCGTTCCAAATATGGCGCTAAAAAAGCTAAGAAATAATTATAGCTAAACAATTGAAATCACACATCGTAGAGGAGGAAATAACATGCCAAGAAAAGGCCCTGTGTTGAAGCGTGATGTACTTCCGGATCCGGTGTACAACAGCAAATTGGTTACACGCTTCATTAACAAAGTAATGTACGATGGTAAAAAAGGTATTGCCGAAACTATCGTATATGATGCATTTGAAATTATTCGTTCCAAAATGGGTCAGGACCCAATGGAAGTATTTGATCAGGCTTTAAAAAATGTAATGCCTGTATTGGAAGTTCGTGCTCGTCGTATCGGCGGTGCCAACTACCAAGTTCCGGTTGAAGTTCGTGCCGATCGTCGTCAGACGTTAGGTATTCGTTGGATGGTAAACTACGCTCGTCTTCGCGGCGAACGCACCATGAAAGAACGTTTGGCCGGTGAATTAATGGATGCGTTCAATAACACTGGCGCAGCTATTAAGAAAAAAGATGACACTCATAAAATGGCAGAAGCTAATAAAGCATTTGCTCATTATCGTTGGTAATTAGTAAGAGGAGTTGACATTCGTGGCAAGAGAATTTTCGCTAGAGAAAACTCGTAATATCGGTATCATGGCTCACATCGACGCCGGTAAAACAACCACAACGGAACGTATTCTTTACTACACAGGCCGAGTTCACAAGATCGGTGAAGTTCATGAAGGCGCTGCGACGATGGACTGGATGGCACAGGAACAGGAACGTGGTATTACAATCACGTCTGCTGCGACTACTTGTCACTGGAAAGAACATCGCATCAACATCATTGATACCCCGGGTCACGTTGACTTTACTGTAGAAGTAGAACGTTCGTTGCGCGTACTTGACGGTTCCGTTGCAGTATTCAGTGCTAAAGGTGGCGTTGAACCACAGTCTGAAACTGTATGGCGTCAAGCATCTACCTATGGCGTACCACGTATCGCTTATGTAAATAAGATGGATACCGTAGGTGCTGACTACTTCAATGTTGTAAACATGATGAAAGAACGCTTGGGTGCAAACAGTGTTGCTCTTCAAGTACCAATCGGCGCTGAAGATACTTTCAAAGGCATCATCGACTTGATGACTATGAAAGCCGAAATCTACATCAGCGATGATGGTAAAGAATTCGAAATCACTGATATTCCTGAAGACTATGTACAAGTAGCTCAAGAACGTCGTGAAATGTTGGTAGACGCTATTGCCGAAACTGACGACGAAATCATGATGAAGTACTTGGAAGGCGAAGAAATCAGCATTGATGAATTAAAAGCGGCTCTTCGTAAAGCAGTTTGTGAAAACAAATTGTTCCCTGTACTTTGCGGTTCTTCTTATAAGAACAAAGGTGTGCAGATGTTATTGGATGCAGTTATTGACTACATGCCATCTCCACTTGATATTCCAGCTATTAAAGGTGTTAACCCTGATACAGGTGCTGAAGAAACTCGCCCTGCATCCGATGAAGAACCATTCTCCGCATTGGCCTTCAAAATCATGGCTGACCCTTATGTTGGTAAATTAGCGTTCTTCCGCGTATACTCCGGTTCCTTAGAATCCGGTTCTTACGTGTTCAACTCCACAAAAGGTAAGAAAGAACGTATCGGTCGTATCCTTCAGATGCATGCTAACAGCCGTCAAGAAATCGAACGCGTTTACTCCGGCGATATCGCAGCTGCTGTAGGCTTGAAAGATACAACCACCGGTGATACTCTCTGTGATGAAAAGGCTCCGGTAATTCTTGAATCCATGGAATTCCCAGAACCTGTTATCTCCGTAGCAGTTGAACCAAAAACTAAAGCTGACCAGGAAAAAATGGGTATCGCTTTAGCCCGCTTGGCTGAAGAAGATCCAACCTTCAAAGTTCGTACTGATGAAGAAACCGGTCAGACAATCATTTCCGGTATGGGTGAACTTCACCTCGACATTATCGTTGACCGTATGAACCGTGAGTTCAAGGTTGAATGTAATGTTGGTAAACCTCAGGTTGCTTACCGTGAAACGATTCGCAAATCCGTTAAAGCTCAAGGTAAATTCGTACGTCAGTCCGGTGGCCGTGGTCAATATGGTGACTGCTGGTTGGAATTAATTCCACAAGAACCTGGTGCAGGCTTCGAATTTGAAAACAAAATCGTCGGCGGTGCAATTCCTCGTGAATACATCGGACCGGTTGAAAACGGTGTTAAGGAAGCTATGGAATCCGGTGTTATCGCCGGCTATCCAATGGTTGACATCAAAGTAATCGTATTTGACGGTTCCTACCATGATGTTGACTCCTCCGAAATGGCGTTTAAAATCGCCGGCTCGATGGGCTTCAAAGAAGGTGCACGTAAAGCTGACCCAGTACTTCTCGAACCATACATGGCGGTAGAAGTTGATGTACCGGAAGAATACATGGGCGACGTAATCGGCGACTTGAACTCTCGTCGTGGTCGTATGGAAGGCATGGAAGCTCGTAACGGCAGCCAGCATATCAAAGCATTCGTTCCATTGAGCGAAATGTTCGGTTATGCAACGGACCTCCGTTCCAAAACTCAGGGCCGTGGTAACTACTCTATGACAGTAGACCATTACGAAGAAGTGCCTAAGAAAATTGCTGAAGAAATTCAGGCAAAGAAAAACGGCTAATCCCTTAAGGGTTAACACAATAAGTAAAATTTTAATTATCCGGGAGGACAATTCAAAATGGCAAAAGCAAAATTTGAACGTACTAAACCGCATGTTAACATCGGTACTATCGGTCACGTTGACCATGGTAAAACTACTCTTACTGCAGCAATCACTAAAGTACTTGCTGAAGAAGGCAAAGCTCAGTTCCAGGACTACAGCATGATCGACAAAGCTCCTGAAGAACGTGAACGCGGTATCACAATCAACACTTCTCACGTAGAATATGAAACTGAAAACCGTCACTATGCTCACGTTGACTGCCCAGGCCATGCTGACTATGTTAAAAACATGATCACCGGTGCTGCTCAGATGGACGGCGCTATCTTGGTTATCGCTGCAACTGACGGCCCTATGGCTCAGACTCGTGAACACATCCTTCTTGCTCGTCAGGTAGGTGTACCAGCTATCGTTGTATTCTTGAACAAAGCTGACATGGTTGACGATGATGAATTGATCGAATTAGTAGAAATGGAAGTTCGTGACCTCCTTTCCACTTACGAATTCCCTGGCGACGAAGTACCTATTATCGTAGGTTCCGCTTTGAAAGCTTTGGAAGGAGACCCTAAATACGTAGAAAAAATCAAAGAATTGATGCAGGCAGTTGATGACTACATCCCAACTCCTGAACGCGACACTGACAAAACTTTCTTGATGCCGGTCGAAGACGTTTTCACAATTACCGGTCGTGGTACAGTAGCTACCGGCCGTGTTGAACGTGGCGAAGTTAAAGTTGGCGACACTGTTGAAATCGTTGGCTTGAAAGAAAAAGCTGAAAGCTACGTAGTAACCGGTCTTGAAATGTTCCGTAAAACTTTGGACTCTGCAGTAGCAGGTGACAACGTTGGTGCTCTTCTTCGTGGTGTAGACCGCAAAGACATCGAACGTGGTCAAGTATTGGCTAAACCGGGTTCCATTCACCCACACACTAAATTCAAAGGTGAAGTTTACGTATTGACTAAAGAAGAAGGTGGCCGTCATACTCCATTCTTCTCCAACTACCGTCCACAGTTCTACTTCCGTACAACTGACGTAACCGGTGTTATCCAGTTGCCTGAAGGTACTGAAATGTGTATGCCTGGTGATAACATCACTATGACTATTGAATTGATCACTCCAATCGCTATCGAAGCTGGTCTTCGTTTCGCGATTCGTGAAGGTGGTCACACAGTAGGCGCCGGTGTTGTTACTGAAATTATCGAAGGATAATTAAGTAGTAAATGTAGGTCACAAACCTATACTTTGTGCAGCGCAGAGCGGCATTTGCATGCCGCTCTTGTGTTGTGTTTTTAAACTATGATATAGAAGGTTGCCTCTGCGGAGGAGAATTTCTATGGAGCAGTTCATTCATGAAATGAGCGACAGGAGGAAGTTATTCATGGCTAAACAGCAAAAAATTCGTATTCGTTTAAAATCATACGATCACAAAGCTCTTGATCAGAGCGCGGCAAAAATTGTTGACACTGCAAAACGCAACGGTGCATTAGTATCCGGTCCAATTCCATTGCCAACTGAAAAAAATATTTTTACAATTCTTCGTTCACCACATGTCAATAAAGACTCTCGTGAACAATTCGAAATGCGTACACATAAACGTTTAATCGATATTCTTGAATCAAATGCGAAAACAGTAGATGCTATCACCCGTCTTGAATTACCGGCTGGTGTGTCTATTGAAATAAAATTATAATAAGGAGGTGCGATTATGTCTAAAGCTATTTTGGGTAAAAAGTTAGGAATGACTCAGATCTTCACTGCTGAAGGTAAACTCGTTCCTGTCACTGTAGTGGAAGCAACCCCAAGCGTAGTAGTGCGCGTTAAAACTGTTGAATCCGACGGTTACGATGCAGTACAGCTCGGCTATGGCTCCATTAAAGAAAAACATTTAACTAAACCTGTAAAAGGCCAGTTCGACAAAGCCGGCGTAGCACCGGTTAAATATCTTCGCGAACTTCGCCTTGCTGAAGCAACTGATTACACAGTGGGCCAAACTCTGGCAGCTGATATCTTCGCAGAAGGTGAGTTGGTTGATGTTGTAGGTACAGGTAAAGGTAAAGGATTTGCGGGCACTATTAAGCGCCACAACTTCCATCGTGGTCCTGTAACTCACGGTTCCAAATCTCATCGTGAACCTGGTTCCATCGGTCCTATGATCTCCGGTGGCGGCGGTAAGGTATACAAAGGCAAGAAACTCCCTGGACAAATGGGTGGCGGCAGAGTTACCGTACAGCGCTTATCTGTAGTAAAAGTTGATGCAGACCGTAACTTACTTTTAGTTAAAGGTGGCATTCCGGGCGCTAAAGGCAGCCTAGTAATGGTTCGCAACACGGTGAAACCTGTTAAATAACATTGTCGAAAGGAGGATCTCTAATGCCAACAGTAACAAAATACAATATGTCCGGCGCTAAAGTCGGTGAAATACAGTTAAATGATGCAGTATTTGCAGTTGAAGTTAACGAAGCTGTTATGCATCAAGCCGTAGTTCGTCAGTTATCTAACGAACGTCTTGGCACTCACGCAACTAAAACGAGAGGTCTTGTTCGCGGCGGTGGTCGTAAACCTTGGAAACAAAAAGGTACCGGCCGTGCTCGTGTAGGCTCCACTCGTAGCCCCTTATGGGTTGGTGGTGGTACCGTATTCGGTCCACAACCTCGTAGCTATTACAAGGCAATGCCTCGTAAAGCTAGACGTCTTGCAGTTAAATCTGCTCTTAGCGATAAAGTAAACAACAACGAATTAATCGTATTGGACGAATTAACCTTAGCAGCTCCAAAAACGAAAGAAGTATTAAACATCCTTAACAACTTCAACGTAGGTGACGCTAAAGTATTATTTATCACCGAAGGTGATATTAATGTAGAACGTTCCGCTCGTAACATTCAAGGCGTTAAAGCTTTGGCTTGTGAAGGCGTGAACATTTTCGATCTTCTCCACTACGATAAGCTCTTCATTACTGAAGGTGCCGTAGCAAAGATTGAGGAGGTGCTCGCATAATGGAATTACGCGATGTTCTTATTCGTCCGATTATTACAGAAAAAACAACTCTGCTTATGGAAGAAGGCAAATACACGTTCCGTGTGCCTTTGACTGCAAACAAAGTGCAGATTCGTCAAGCTGTAGAAAAAATCTTCAACGTACAGGTAGAAAAAGTAGCTACCATTCGAGTTCTTGGTAAAGTAAAACGCATGGGCCGTACACAGGGTAAACGTAGCGATTACAAAAAAGCTATCGTAACTTTGAAGGCTGGCGAATCCATTGAATTCTTTGAAGGTGTTTAAGATAGTCTAGTAAGGAGGCCCCATAATGGCAATTAAATCATTCAAACCGTACTCCGCTGGTCGTCGGTTTATGACAGTATCTGCCTTCACTGAAATCACTGCAAGCAAACCTGAAAAGTCTTTGCTCGCTAAGGTTTCTCAGACAGGCGGTCGTAATAACACCGGTAAAATGACTGTACGTCACCAAGGTGGCGGTCACAAGCGTCAGTACCGTATTATTGACTTCAAACGTGTTAAAGATAATATCCCGGCTAAAGTAGCATCCATCGAATACGATCCTAACCGTAGTGCTCGTATTGCGTTGCTTAACTATGCCGATGGTGAAAAACGCTACATTCTTGCTCCACATGGCTTGAAAGTAGGCGACACTGTATATAGCGGTCCTGAATCCGATATTAAACCTGGTAACTGCTTACCATTACTCAACATTCCTTTGGGTACTCAAGTACACAACATCGAAATGAAAATCGGTAAAGGTGGCCAGATCGTTCGTTCCGCAGGTACTTCTGCTCAGCTTATGGCTAAAGAAGGTTCCTATGCATTACTTCGTTTACCATCCGGTGAACTTCGTCGTGTTCATATCAACTGCCGTGCAACCGTAGGTGTTGTAGGTAACATTGATCATGAAAACATTACAATCGGTAAAGCCGGTCGCCATCGTTGGATGGGCGTTCGTCCTGGCAACCGTGGTGTTGTAATGAACCCTTGTGACCATCCACATGGTGGTGGTGAAGGTAAGTCTCCTGTAGGTCGTAAACATCCTGTTACACCTTGGGGTAAACCGGCACATGGTGTTAAAACTCGCGACAAGAAAAAAGCTTCTAGCAGCTTGATTGTTAAACGTCGTACAAAATAGGATAGCAGGAAGGAGATAAGACAGTGTCCAGATCTATAAAAAAAGGCCCTTTCGTTGCAGCTTCGCTTGCAAAGAAAATTGATGCCTTAAATGAAACTAATGATAAGAAAGTTGTAAAAACCTGGTCTCGTGCCTCTACTATTATCCCTAACTTTGTAGGCCATACAATTGCTGTGCATGATGGTCGCAAACACGTACCTGTATTCGTTACAGAGGATATGGTAGGTCATAAATTAGGCGAATTCGCTCCAACTCGTACTTTCAAAGGTCACGTTAAGAGTGAAAAAACAACCGGTAAGAAATAATATAGGAGGAATTAGATAATGGAAGCAAAAGCAATCGCTAGACACGTGCGCATCGCGCCTCGTAAAATCCGTATTGTTGCTGACCTCGTGCGCGGCAAGAATATCGGCGAAGCATTTGCCATCTTGAAGTTCACTCCGAAAGTTGGCGCCGATGTAGTAGAAAAAGTAATGCGTTCCGCAATCGCAAATGCAGAACACAATTTTGATATGAATGTTGACAATCTTTATGTATCCGAAATCTTCGTTGATCAGGGTCCAACAATGAAACGCATTCATCCTCGTTCCCGTGGACAGGCTTTCAAAATTTTGAAACGCTCCAGCCACGTAACAGTAGTAGTTTCTGAAAGAGCTTAATAGAAGGAGGGAATATAGTGGGTCAGAAAGTTAATCCCCATGGTTTGCGTGTTGGTATCGTAAAAGATTGGGACGCAAAATGGTATGCTGATAAAGATTACGCTGCAAATCTTCACGAAGACGTTTTAATTCGTAACTTCTTGAAGAAAACCCTTTTCATTGCCGGTATTTCCCGCATTGAAATTGAGCGTATTAATAAACGTATTAAATTAACTATCCACACTGCAAAACCAGGTATGGTTATCGGTCGTGGTGGTGCAGGTATCGAAGATATCCGCAAAGCGTTAAAACGCTTCACTGATAAACAAATCGATGTAAACATCGCTGAAATTAAGCAAGCTGATATGGACTCCGTATTAGTTGCTGAAAACATTGCCAGCCAGTTGGAACGCCGTATCGGTTTCCGCCGTGCAATGAAACAAGCCGTAGGTCGCACAATGCGTCTTGGTGCAAAAGGTATTAAAATCATGGTTAGCGGTCGTTTAGGCGGCGCTGAAATCGCTCGTAGCGAATCCTACCGTGAAGGCAGTATCCCATTGCACACACTTCGTGCCAATATCGACTACGGTACTGCTGAAGCTCATACAACTTACGGTTGTATCGGCATCAAAGTATGGATCTACAAAGGTGAAGTATTGCCGGAGGCAAAACAAGCACCTGCTAAGAAGGAAGAAGGTGACAACTAATGCTTATTCCAAAGCGCGTAAAGCATCGTAAACAATTCCGCGGTCGTATGAAAGGTCGCGCAATGCGTGGTAACACAGTTGCTCACGGTGAATTCGGTTTAGTAGCATTAGAGCCATCTTGGATCACAAACCGTCAGATCGAAGCTGCTCGTATTGCTATGACTCGTTATATTAAACGTGGTGGTAAAGTTTGGATCAAAATTTTCCCAGACAAACCAATCACTGCTAAACCAGCTGGTACTCGTATGGGTTCCGGTAAAGGTTCGCCTGAATACTGGGTTGCTGTAGTAAAACCAGGTCGCGTAATGTTCGAAATGGACGGCGTATCTGAAGAAGTAGCTCGTGAAGCTATGCGATTGGCAGGTCATAAACTTCCAATCAAAACTAAGTTCGTTGTTAAGGGTAAAGAATTGGGTGGTGACGTAAATGAAGGTTAATGACATCCGTAACATGAGCGCTGCCGAAATGGAACAAAAAGTTTCCGGCCTTAAAGAAGAGTTGTTTAACCTCCGTTTTCAGCTCGCAACTGGTCAATTAGAAAATCCAATGCGTATTCGTGAAGTTAAGAAAACTATTGCGCGTATTAAAACAATTCAGCGTGAAGCTGCTCTTAAAGGAAACGCATAATAACAAATTTGTTTTGGATTGAAAAGGAGGCTAATGGTCGTGGCAGAAGAAAGAAATGTACGAAAAGTACGTGTAGGCAAAGTTGTAAGTAACAAAATGGACAAAACCATCGTTGTGTCCGTTGAACGTAAAGTGCCTCACGCTTTATATAACAAGCCAATGGTAACAAGCAAACGCTTTAAAGCTCATGATGAAAACAATGAGTGCCAAATTGGCGATACAGTTAAAATTGTAGAAACTCGTCCACTTTCCAAAGATAAACATTGGAGATTGGTTGAAATTATTGAAAAAGTAAAATAATACGTGATGTAAGGAGGAAATACGATGATCCAGCAACAAACAATTTTGAATGTTGCCGATAACACTGGCGCAAAACGTATTATGTGTATTCAAGTTTTGGGCGGTTCTTATCGCAAATTCGGCAATATCGGTGACGTAATCGTTGCTTCTGTAAAAGATGCATCACCCGGTGGCGTTGTCAAGAAAGGCGACGTAGTTAAAGCCGTTATTGTTCGTTCTAAAAAAGGTATCCGTCGTCAGGACGGTTCTTATATTCGTTTCGACGAAAATGCAGCAGTAGTAATTAAAGATGACAAGAGCCCACGTGGCACTCGTATTTTTGGACCGGTAGCTCGTGAGCTTCGTGAAAAAGACTTCATGAAAATCATCTCCCTTGCTCCGGAAGTATTATAAGAAGGAGGAACGCGACGATGTCCCAAACTAAACTTCTAGTAAAAAAAGGCGATACTGTTGTTGTTATCTCCGGTCGAGATAAAGGCAAACAAGGTGAAGTTATCGCAACTGAACCTAAGAAATCGCGCGTTTTCGTGAAAGGTGTTAACTTAGTAAAACGCCACACGAAACCAAGCCAGGCTAACCCTCAGGGCGGCATCATCACTAAGGAAGCTCCTATCCATGTTTCCAACGTAATGGTAATCGATCCTGAAACTAAACAGCCTACTCGTATCAAAAAAGTAGAACAAAATGGTAAATTCGTACGTGCGACTGTGAAAAGCGGTGCCGTACTCGATAAATAATAAGGGAAAGGAGGGCTTTTAACTAATGTCTCGTTTAAACGAAAAATATACTAGTGAAATTCGTCAGGCTTTACAGGAAAAATTCCAGTACAAAAACGTAATGGAAATTCCTAAATTGGAAAAAGTCGTTATCAATATTGGTGTTGGCGATGCAGTTGGTAATGCTAAAGCATTGGAAGCTGCCGTTAACGACCTCACTATTATCGCCGGTCAGAAACCGGTAATCACCAAAGCTAAGAAATCCATCGCTAACTTTAAAGTTCGTGAAGGCATGGCCTTAGGTACTAAGGTAACTCTTCGCGGCGAACGCATGTATGAGTTCTTAGACAAGTTGATCAACGTAGCTTTGCCACGTGTACGTGACTTCCGAGGTGTGAGTGCAACGGCTTTTGATGGCCGCGGTAACTATGCATTGGGTCTTAAAGAACAGCTCATCTTCCCTGAAATTGAATATGATCAGGTAGAACGTGTAACAGGTATGGATATCATCGTAGTTACAAGCGCTAAAACTGATGAAGAAGCGCGTGAGTTGTTGACTCTTTGTGGCATGCCTTTTGAAAAATAATTAGGAGGAACTTATAGATGGCTAAAAAATCTATGATTGAACGCGAAAAGAAACGTGCGAAAATCGTTGCTAAATATGCTGCTAAGCGCGAAGCTTTAAAAGCAGCCGGCGACTATGAAGCATTGGCACAATTGCCTGCAAATGCTTCTCCAACTCGTTTACATAATCGTTGCAACTTGACCGGTCGCCCTCATGGCTACATGCGTAAATTCGGTATTAGCCGTATTGCGTTCCGTGAACTTGCATACAAAGGACAGATTCCTGGCGTTAAAAAAGCCAGTTGGTAATTGGATTACGGGAGGAGGTTTTTAGAATATGGTAATGACCGATCCGATTGCGGATATGCTTACGCGCATCCGTAATGCAAATGCTGCTCTTCATGAATCCGTAGAGATTCCTGTATCTCGCATGAAGGCTGCCGTTCTTGAAATCCTTAAAGAAGAAGGGTTTGTAAAGAGCGTTGAAACCGTTGAAAACGGCAAACACACAGTTTTAAAAGTAACGTTAAAATATGGTTCCAATAACGAAAAAGTAATTACTGGAATTAAACGTATTTCCAAACCGGGATTACGTGTTTATGCGAAGAAGGAAGAACTCCCTCGCGTACTTGGTGGTTTAGGTATTGCAGTTATCTCCACATCTAAAGGCGTTATGAGCGACAAACAAGCTCGTAAAGAAGGTCTTGGTGGCGAAGTACTCGCATACGTATGGTAATCAGGCAATAGGAGGTAGAAATAATGTCACGTATCGGTAGAATGCCTATCGAGATCCCTGAAGGCGTTACAGTTAACTACGAAAACCACGTAATGACTGTTAAAGGCCCTAAAGGTGAATTATCTCGTGAATTGCATCCGGATATGATTATTACTGTGGAAGGTAACACAATCACAGTAGCTCGTCCGAGCGAAGATAAAGCACACCGTTCTTTACATGGCCTCACTCGAGCTCTTGTTGCTAACTTGGTAACAGGCGTTCATGATGGCTTTGCTAAAACATTGGAAATCAACGGTGTTGGTTACAGAGCGGCCAAACAAGGTAACAAATTAGTGCTTACCCTTGGTTTCTCTCATCCAGTAGAGATGGAAGCTCCTGCTGGTATTACCATTGATGTGCCGGCTCCTAACAAAATCATTGTTAGTGGTGCTGACAAAGAAGTGGTTGGTGCTGTAGCTGCTAATATTCGTAAATGGAGAGAACCAGAACCTTACAAAGGTAAAGGTATCCGTTATGAAGGCGAAGTTGTTCGTCGTAAAGCTGGTAAAGCTGGCGCTAAAGGCAAATAATATCAGTAGAATTTAGAAAGGAGTGAACATCTTGGCTCGTAAATCCACAAGAAATATTGCTCGAGCAAAACGTCATCTTCGTATTCGTCGTCACATTTCCGGTACGGCGCAATGCCCACGTTTGAACGTATTCCGTAGCCTTAGCAACATTTATGCACAGGTTATTGATGACGTAGCTGGTACTACTTTGGTAGCAGCAAGCTCATTAGATAAAGAATTAAACTTGAACTATGGTGGCAACACTGCTGCAGCTAAAGCTGTTGGTGAATTAGTTGCTAAACGTGCTATCGCAAAAGGCATCGAAACAGTAGTATTCGATCGCGGTGGTTACATCTATCATGGTCGTGTAGCGGCCCTTGCAGAAGGCGCTCGTGAAGCTGGCTTGAAATTCTAAGAAGGAGGAACTTTAGACATGGCGAGAATTGACTACACCAGTCTTGATCTTAAAGAAAGAGTAGTATTCATCAACCGCGTAGCCAAAGTAGTAAAAGGCGGTCGTCGTTTTTCCTTCAGCGCTTTAGTAGTTGTCGGTGATGGCAACGGTTACGTAGGCGTTGGCTTAGGTAAAGCGGCAGAAGTGCCTGAAGCAATTCGTAAAGGCATTGATGATGCTAAGAAAAATCTTATTCACGTTGTTATTAAAAACGGTACAATTCCTCACACTGTAACCGGTCGTTTCGGTGCAGGCAGCGTTTTCTTGAAACCGGCTGCAGAAGGTACCGGGGTTATCGCAGGTGGCCCTGTGCGTGCCGTATTGGAATTAGTAGGTGTTCGTAACATCCTTACGAAATCCCTTGGTTCTTCCAATCCTAACAACATGGTTCGCGCAACAATTGAAGGCTTGGCACAGTTAAAACGTGTTGAAGAAGTGGCAGCACTTCGCGGCAAAACTGTAGCTGAGATTTACGGCTAATAAGGGGGATTGACTGTAATGGCACAGGTAAAAATTACATTGACCAGAAGCTTAATCGGTCGCCCTGAAGATCAGCGCGCAACTGTAAAAGCTCTTGGCTTAAAGAAAACTAACTCTCAGGTAGTTAAAGAAGTTACACCTCAAATTCAGGGTATGCTTCACAAAGTTAGACATTTAGTTACTGTAGAAGAAGTATAATATAGATAAGGAGGTGCACTGAATGAAACTTCATGAATTAGCTCCAGCAGCAGGTTCTAAAAAGACACGCACTCGTCGTGGTCGTGGTCTTGGTTCCGGTCTTGGTAAAACCGCTGGCCGTGGTCAGAAAGGTCAAAACTCCCGTAGTGGTGGTGGCGTACGTTCCGGCTTCGAAGGTGGCCAGATGCCTCTTTATCGCCGTTTACCAAAACGTGGTTTCAAAAATGTGTTCGCTAAAGAATATGCGGAAGTTAATATTTCCCAACTTAACCGCTTCGAAGATGGTGCTACGGTTGATCCGGTAGCTCTTATCGAAATGGGCATTTTGAAAAACGTACGTGATGGTATTCGCATCCTTGGTAATGGCACGTTAGAAAAGAAATTAACAGTTATTGCTAATGGTTTTACTAAAACTGCCGAAGAAAAGATTGTAGCAGCAGGCGGAAAAGTAGAGGTGATCTAGGGTGCTAGAAGGCCTCTCGAACATCTTTAAAATAACAGAGCTACGCAATAAAGTAGCGTATACATTACTTATGTTTATCGTGTTTAGGGCAGGCGTTCATATCCCGGTCCCTGGCGTAGATGCCTCTGTTATTGAAAGCTTATTTACATCCGGCGGCTTATTTGGTCTCTTAGACTTATTCGCCGGTGGTGCGTTAAGTAAGTTCTCCATCTTTGCCATGAGTATTACCCCATACATTAATGCGTCGATTATTATGCAGCTCTTAACAGCGGTAGTACCGACCTTTGAACAGTGGAGTAAAGACGGCGAAGACGGACGTAAGAAAATTGCCAAAGTAACACGCTATGGCACCGTAATTCTTGGATTTGTCCAAGCTTTCGGTATGTCCTATGCGTTACGTGCTAATAGTGCACTTATTGACAACAGTTTCTTATCAGTTATTGTAACTGCCATCATCCTTACAGCAGGGACTTGTCTCCTCATGTGGATTGGTGAACAGATTACAGCATACGGCATTGGTAACGGTATTTCCCTTATCATCTTTGCCGGTATCGTAGCGCGTTTCCCATCCGGATTCAGCACTATCTACGAATATTTACAAGTAGGAACAATTAATATTTTCCAAGCAATATTATTTGCGATTATCGCTGTTGCAATGATCGTATTTGTAATTGCGGTAACACAAGGTCAACGTCGTATTCCGATTCAATACGCCAAACGCGTTGTTGGTCGTAAAATGTACGGTGGACACTCAACCTTCCTTCCTCTTAAGGTCAACCAGGCAGGTGTTATTCCAATTATCTTTGCGTCATCCGTTTTGATGTTCCCTGTGACGTTAGCTCAGTTTGTGCAGGTTGACTGGGTGAGAACACTGGCTAATTATTTCACATGGGGAACCCCATTGCAGACAGTATTATATGCTGTATTGATTTTTATTTTTACGTACTTCTATACAGCTATCTCAATTAACATTACGGATATGGCAGATAATATGAAAAAATACGGTGGATTTATCCCTGGCATTCGTCCGGGTAAACCTACTGCTGATTATGTAGATCGCGTAATGACTCGCATTACCTTCGCGGGCGCCTTATTCTTGGCTCTCGTTGCTATTTTACCTAACTTTATCGGTGGTATTACAGGCATCGAAGGTGTGTATTTTGGTGGTACAGCGTTACTTATCGTTGTCGGCGTTGCTTTAGATACAATGCAACAAGTTGAGTCTTTAGTTTTAACCCGTCACTATAAGGGCTTTGTTAAATAGGAGGAAAATAGCTATGTATATTTTGTTAATGGGACCTCCCGGTGCCGGTAAAGGTACTCAGGCTACTCGTTTAATCGATAAATATGGTATTCCTCAGATTTCAACCGGTGATATGTTCCGTGCAGCGGTAAAGGAATGTACCCCTCTTGGTCTTGAGGCTAAGAAATACATGGATGCGGGCCAACTCGTACCGGATAGTGTTACGGTTGGTATCGTACGTGAACGTCTTGCTAAAGATGATTGCAAAAACGGCTTCATCCTTGACGGTTTCCCACGTACGACCGCCCAAGCAGTATCATTAGATGCTATATTAAAAGAAATGGGAATTGTTCTTGATGCTGTAGTTAATCTCAACGTTCCTAACGATGAGTTAGTACGTCGCATCAGTGAACGAGCACGTCTTGAAAATCGTGACGATGATAAACCGGAAACAGTACAGAAACGTCTTGCTGTATACGACGAATCTACTAAGCCTTTAATTGATTACTATCGTAACAGTGGTTTATATGTAGAAATCAACGGATTACAGGATGTGGATGCAGTATTTACAGATATCATTAAAGCGTTGGAGAAATAATCAATGATTATTTTGAAATCGCAACATGAAATTGAGTATATCCGTCAGGCATGTAAACTCACTGCTGATACGTTAACAGAGCTTATCGCATTAGCTAAACCGGGTGTAACAACACTTGAGTTGGATCAATTTGCCGAAGAATATATTCGCAGCCACGGTGGTGAACCAAGCTGCAAAGGTTACTATGGGTATCCTGCAACAGTTTGCGCTTCTATCAACGATGAAGTGGTTCATGGTATTCCCAATGCTCATCGCAAGCTGAAGCACGGCGATATTATTAGTATCGACCTCGTGTCTTCAGTTAATGGGTATCATGGTGATTCCTGCGTAACCATTCCTATTGGGAAGGTCAAACCTCAAGTTATGAAACTTCTCAAGGTGACAGAAGAAAGCTTGTTCAAAGGTATTGAACAAGCAGTTGTCGGGAACAGAGTGGGGGACATTTCCCACGCTGTTCAGACGTATTGTGAAAAATTTGGATTTGGTGTTGTGCGAGACTTCGTAGGGCATGGCCTCGGTCGTGAAATGCACGAAGATCCGCAGATTCCAAATTACGGTCCGGCTGGGCATGGCCCCTTATTAAAGCCGGGTATGGTGCTTTGTATAGAGCCAATGATTACTATGGGGACTTACGAAGTGCAGGTTCTGGACGATGACTGGACAGCCGTTACTCGTGACGGCAAACCGGCAGCGCACTTTGAACATACAGTGGTTGTTACTGAAAACGGCCCTGAAATTTTGACCATGCGTGATGAACCCAGGTTGATAAAATAACCAGTAGCCGGAGGAAATGATATGTCAAAAGAAGACGTTATTGAAGTGGAAGGTACGGTCGTAGAGGCATTACCTAATGCCATGTTTCAGGTAGAACTTGAAAATGGTCATGTGGTACTTGCTCATGTGTCAGGCAAAATGCGTATGAATTTTATTCGTATCCTTCCCGGTGATAAAGTTACTATGGAACTGACACCATATGACTTAAATCGTGGTCGTATTACCTACCGTTTTAAATAGTAAGCGGCAGCGACACAAAGGAGGTACTTATGAAGGTTAGACCATCAGTTAAAAAGATATGCGAAAAATGCAAAATCATTAAACGTAAAGGCCGTGTAATGGTAATTTGCGAAAACCCGAAACATAAACAAAAACAAGGATAATTGATAGGAGGTGGATGAATAGATGGCACGTATAGCCGGTGTAGATTTACCACGTGACAAACGTGTGGAAATTGGTTTAACTTATATTTATGGTATCGGACTTACTTTGTCCAAAGAAATTTTGGAAAAAACTGGTATTAATCCTGATACTCGCGTTCGTGACCTTACTGAAGATGAAGTTGCGAAAATTCGTGCGATTCTTGATGAAGATTATAAAGTTGAAGGTGACCTTCGTCGTGAAGAAGCACTCAACATTAAACGCTTAATCGAAATCAACTCCTATCGCGGCAAACGTCATCGTGCAGGCTTGCCTTTGCGCGGTCAACGCACTAAGACAAATGCTCGTACTCGTAAAGGTCCTAGAAAAGCAATTGCTGGGAAGAAGAAATAATAAAGGAGGGATAAAGCGTGGCTAAAAAGGTAGTAAGAACTAAAAGAAAAGAAAAGAAACACGTTGAATCCGGTGCGGCTCATATCCGTTCCACATTCAACAACACTATCGTAACTATTACTGACACAAACGGTAATGCACTTTCCTGGGCTTCTGCAGGCGGTCTTGGATTCCGTGGTTCCCGTAAAAGCACTCCATTCGCAGCTCAGATGGCAGCTGAACAAGCAGCTAAAGCAGCTATGGAACATGGCTTACGTCAGGTTGAAGTATTCGTTAAAGGTCCAGGCTCCGGCCGTGAAGCTGCAATCCGTGCATTGCAGGCTGCTGGTCTCGAAGTAAACAGCATTAAAGACGTTACTCCGATTCCTCACAATGGTTGCCGTCCTCCAAAACGTCGTCGTGTATAATTTATAGTTTTAAGTAATCGCATTTTGCGATTGCTATGATATACTATAGATAGACGACGTGTTTTATAGGAGGATTGTCCTGATGAGCGAAGAAAAGAAATTAAAAATCGAGAAAGTTGAAGTACGCGACAACGGTCGTTATGGTAAATTCGTCTGTGAACCATTAGATCGCGGCTACGGGATTACGCTCGGTAACAGCTTACGTCGAATTCTGCTTTCGTCTTTAGATGGAGCAGCTATCACTTCTATTAAAATTGATGGTGTGCTTCATGAATTTTCTACAATTCCTGGTATTCGTGAGGACGTAACGGATATAATCCTAAACCTCAAGCAATTGTGTTTCCGTCTTGACGGCGAAGCACAAGTGCCAGTAGATCTCCACGTAGATATTCAGAAAGAGGGCGTTCTAACAGCCGGTGAATTGGAACGATTCTGTCCACCGGAATTAGAAATTTTAAATCCTGACCTCGTAATCGCTACGATGGATGAAGTGGCTCATCTCGTAATGGATGTTCGCATTGAACGTGGTAAAGGATATGTGCCATCTACGAAGAATAAAAAAGATGATGATGTAATCGGTCGTATTCCAATCGATTCCATCTTCTCTCCAATTCTTCGTGCGAAATATGAAGTAAGTGATGTGCGTGTAGGTAATGAAATGGACTTTGATAAATTAACTCTCGAAGTTGTTACCAATGGTTCCATTACCGCTGCGGAAGCAGTAGCACGTTCGGCTAATATTATGATTGGCTATTTGAAAAACTTCACCAAGCTTGCTCATTCGGTTGAAGAATTTGACGTTCCAAGTGAAAATAGTGACTTGGACGGTAAAGGCGAAGTGGGCGGCGTAGATGTACCGGATGATGACGGTCCATCTAAAATCCTTATCGACGATTTGGAATTGTCCGTTCGTGCATACAATTGTTTGAAACGCGCAAGCATCAATACAATTGCGGACCTCTTAGATAAGAGTATGGATGATTTAGGTAAGGTACGTAATTTAGGTAAAAAATCCATTGATGAAATTGAAGAAAAACTTCAGAAACATCCTTTGGGATCATTTTACTTGAAGAAAAAAGGCGAATAAGGAGGATGACTAATGTATAGAAAATTAGGCCGTGACAGCTCTGCTCGCAAAGCTTTATTCCGCGGTATGTTAACATCTTTCTTCCAGTATGATCGCATTGAAACGACTGAAGCTAAAGCTAAAGAATTACGTGGCTTAGCTGACCAGATGATTACCCTTGCAAAACGTGGTGATCTTCATGCTCGTCGTCAGGTGCTTGCATACCTCATGGACGAAGATGTAGTAAAAAAATTATTTGACGAAATTGCTCCAAAATATGCTGATCGTCAGGGCGGTTACACTCGTGTAATTAAGCTTGGCCTTCGTAAAGGCGATGCGGCTCCATTAGCACTTATCGAGCTTGTTTAACAATTAAGAAGTCGGTGTTGCAACGGATGTTAGCAACACCGCTTTTTTATGCTCGTTAATACTGTGCTATAATGAGATATCTATTTTTTACGATATGATTAGTTATGGCTGATGTGGCGTGAGGCTAAATATTTCTAATTTTGAGGGAATACCTTCAAAATTGGTAATATACAAATAGAAATGATATTGACAACCTAAACAATTTAATAGGTTGACGAATCGTTGCTATTTTTATATTATCAATGTAGTGATATTAACGTTTAATCATATAAATTTACTAAGATTTGAGGATATTATGAGCACACAGGATATAATGATACAAACCGAACACATGAGTCATACCTATCAAGATGAGTCCGGCAATGTAGTATATGCCCTTGATGATGTGAGCCTCGCCATTCGTAAAGGGGAATTTGTAAGTATCATCGGCACGAACGGCAGTGGTAAAAGTACCTTAGCTAAGCATTTTAACGTTTTGTTAACGCCCAGCAAGGGGACTGTTACCGTACTTGGCATGGACACGAAGGACCCTAAAAATTTGTGGGATATTCGTCAGCATGTGGGCATGGTTTTCCAAAATCCGGACAATCAGATTGTAGCCGCCGTAGTTGAAGAAGATGTGGCTTTCGGACCGGAAAATTTAGGTGTAGAGCCTTCTGAGATTCGCCGTCGGGTGGATGAAGCCTTGGCCAGTGTTAATATGACAGAATATGCCCTTCATTCCCCGGGCCTTTTATCAGGCGGGCAAAAACAGCGCATCGCCATTGCCGGTGTATTGGCTATGAAGCCGGACTGCATCGTACTGGACGAACCAACGGCTATGCTTGATCCGGTAGGACGTAAAGAAGTATTGGAGACCGTTCATCGTTTAAATAAAGAAGAAGGCATTACAATCGTTTACATTACGCACTTCATGGAAGAAGCGGTGACTTCGGACCGTGTGGTGGTAATGAAAAACGGTAAACTCTTGCATGACGGTACACCACGTGAAATCTTTTCACAGGTACCGATGCTTAAAGAGTTAGGCCTTGACGTGCCGGTGGCGGCAGAAGTAGCCGCTAAATTGCGACTCGATGGGGTAAGTCTGTCGAATGAAATTATTACTGAGGAAGAATTGGGGGACCAATTATGCCAATAATTTTAAACAACGTTTCTTATGTGTATGGGGAACATACGCCGTTTCGCAAAGAAGCGCTGAAAGGAATTAATTTAACAATCAATGAAGGCGATTTTGTGGGCATCATCGGTCATACCGGTTCCGGCAAATCCACTTTGGTACAGCATCTGAACGGGCTGTTGCATCCGACGACGGGCCAGGTTACTATCGATGGTGTCGATGCGGCGCTTAAGACAGAAGAAGCCAAATTAATGCGTCATAAAGTAGGCATGGTGTTCCAATATCCGGAGCATCAATTATTTGAAGAAACGATTGCGCAAGATATTGCTTTTGGTCCGAAGAACTTAGGACTCAGCGCCGATGAAGTAGACGCCCGCGTACGGGAAGCGATGGACTTTGTAGGACTTGACTACGAAACCTACGCTAATCGTTCGCCGTTCCAACTTTCCGGTGGACAAATGCGCCGTGTCGCTATTGCCGGCGTGGTAGCACTGAATCCAAGTTATCTTATTTTGGACGAACCGTCGGCCGGCCTCGACCCATTTGGTCGTGAAGAGATTTTCCAAAAAATCATCGACTTACATGCTAAAAAAGGCATTACCGTAGTTCTCGTATCTCACAATATGGAAGATATTTCGCGCATGGCGAATCGCCTTATCGTCATCGATAACGGTAAGATTCAGCTTGATGGTAAACCTATCGACATTTTTATGAACAAACGACAGGAATTGCAATCTGCCGGTGTGGATGTACCTCCTGTTTCCAAGTTGGTGGAATATTTGCGTGACCGCGGCTTACCGGTTTCGCAGCAGGTTATCTCCGTAGATGATGCTGTTAAGGCGATTGAAGTTGCTTTAAAGGAGGTAAATCATGCTAAGTAATATTACTATCGGACAATATTTTCCGGGCGACTCTTTTTTGCATCGCATGGATCCGCGCGCTAAGATTGTGGCGACTATGATTTTTATTATAGCTATTTTCTTGGCGGAAACGACTTTGGCATATACGCTGGTAGGGTTGTTTACGCTATTTACGGTGGCGTTATCGCGCTTACCGATGCGCCTCGTTTGGAACTCCGTTAAACCGCTGTGGATTATTATCGTATTTACCATGGGTGTTCATGTTTTCACAACACCGGGCACAATGATTTGGCAGTACGGCTTCTTACACATCAGTGAAGAAGGCTTGCGCATGGGTAGCTATATGGCGGCCCGCTTGGTATTTTTGATTATCTTCTCGTCATTACTTACATATACAACATCACCAATTCGTTTGACTGACGGGATTGAGCATCTCTTGAATCCGTTCCGTCGTTTCGGTGTACCGGCTCATGAACTGGCTATGATGATGACTATTGCTTTGCGTTTTATTCCCACTTTATTGGAAGAAACGGATCGTATTATGAAGGCTCAAGCTTCGCGTGGTGCCGACTTTACGACCGGTAGTTTGGTAAAACGTGCTAAAAATATGGTGCCTTTATTGGTACCGCTTTTTATCAGCGCCTTCCGTCGTGCCGATGAATTGGCGGTAGCTATGGAAGCACGTTGTTATCGCGGTGGTGAAAACCGTACGCGCATGAAAGAATTAACCATTACAAGTTATGATTACATCGGCATTGCCGGCGTACTGGTGATTACTGTAGTACTATTAGTTTTACGCTTTGTGCCGATTGGCTAAGGAGGGTTGTCATTGGCGACAGAACAACGCAATATTCGTTTAATCGTTGCTTATGACGGCACGGAATTAAACGGCTATCAAAGCCAAGTTAACGGCATTACGGTGCAGGACTGCTTGGAAGCGGCGCTCACTAAAGTGTGTAATGAGCCCATCTCTATTTATGGCGCTTCGCGCACTGATGCAGGCGTGCATGCTAAGTTTCAGGTAGTGACCTTTTTTACAACCGGGCGTGTTCCCGTGGAAAACCTGACACGTGCTTTAATTGCACATTTACCGCCTTTTATTGTAATTCGCCGGGCGGAAGAAATTCCGTTAGATTGGCGTCCCCGTTGGAAAATAGTAGGGAAGGAATATATCTACACTATTCACAATGATGTCATTGAAGATCCCCTTGGCATGCGCTTTCACTGGCATGTAAAAAAGCCGCTAAATCGCGAGGCTATGGTGGCAGCGGCTAAAGCGCTGGAAGGAACGCATGACTTTACTACTTTACAGGGCGCCAATTCAACGCCGGCTAATCCGGTAAAAACTATGTTTGCCGTGTCTTTAAAGTTTAACGGCCCGGCCGTGTATATTCACGTTATCGGGGATGGCTTTTTGTATCATATGGTGCGAAATATAGCGGGGCTTTTGGTGGATGTAGGGCTCGGGCGAATCGAGCCGGCTAAGATACCGGAACTGTTAGCCGCTCGCAATCGGCGTCTTATCGGTAAAACGGCACCGCCACAAGGGCTCTGTTTGGAGGAAATCTTCTTTGACGAAGAACGACGCCAAGCGGTTATTGACAGCTTGCAAGCATAATGGCAAAAGTTTGAGCATATAGTACCTTAACTTTTTAGAATTATGTTCAAAACGAGCAGCAATTAAATCGTTGTAAAGCGTTAAAGACGAACTATTTTGTAGGGATATATCATTTGCTCATAGCTTACTGAATACAGTCAAGATTTGAGCTTAGAATTTGACTATGAATTTGACTATATTCCTTTATAGCGTATTTCAAGTCATTTCTAATTCGAAAATGCAATTTAGCAGTTTACTTATATACATAAGTAAAAAATTAATAAAATGCAAAAGTTTAGTTGTAAAATTTTTACTATTTTGCTTGTCTTTGTTGCCCGATTTAATGCTTAACTTTATGAAAAATCATTATGGTAAGGCTATTTCTAATGAAAAAGTCTTACCATTGAGTACTTTAAAGCGGCTGTTTAATAGTAATACTGTGTGAATAAATATTCTGTGGTGATGAGTTAATATGTATTGCGTGATTAATGCTTCACTTTTTATACACTATAGAATATTACGATAATATAGCGAATTTAGCGGATTGCATCCAAGGCATAGGCATAATTTATCTTTAGCTGATGATGATTGATGATTTTGTATAAAAATGTTAAAATGTAAAGTAGTTGAAAGATTTAACAGATCCACTATACCAAGTAATGTTAATCCTAAGGAGGGTGAATCTTTTGCAAAAACGTAAAGATTTTATCTGGAAAATGGGTGGCCAGCAGGGCGAAGGTATCGAAAGCTGCGGCGAAATTATGGCCACAATCTTAGCTAAAGAGGGTTACTCTTTGTACAGCCAACGTTTATTTGCTTCCCGTATTAAAGGTGGGCATACAACGTTTGCATTGCGTATTGCTCTTGAGCAAATCATGACAGTAGGCGAATCCATCGACTTCTTAGTTGCTTTGGATCAGGAAACTGTTGACATGCACGGCAAAGAAGTTCGTGAAGGCGGTTATATTATTTGCGACAGCAAAGTTAACCCGGACTTCTCCAAATATGAAGGTGAGCCAATCACTTGCTTACCCGTTCCTATTACCGAAACCGCCATGAAGCAAGGTTCCTTGTTAATGCGTAACATTGTTGCTTTAGGTATGTCGGTTGCTCTATTAGGATTTGACAAAGCTCCGTTCAGAACAGCGATTGCCGCTCGTTTTGCGAAGAAAGCCGAAGATGTAATCGACAAAAACTTAAACGCTTTTGAAGACGGTTACAAACTTATCGTAGAAAAACGCGGCGAAGGCGACGTAGATACATTACCTGTTCCGGAACCAAAAGACCAGATGTTCTTATTGGGTAATGAAGCCTTGGCTTTAGGTGCTATTGCGGCAGGTTCCCGTTTCATGGCATCCTATCCGATTACGCCGGCGTCTGAAGTTATGGAATACATGATTAAGAAAATGGACCATATCGGCGCTACCGTTGTTCAGACAGAAGATGAAATTGCTGCTTGTATGACTGCTATGGGCGGTGTATATGCAGGCGTTCGCGGTTTCACTTGTACTTCCGGCCCGGGCCTCAGCCTTATGGCTGAATCCTTATCCATGGCTTCTATGGCGGAACTTCCTATGCTCGTTATCGATGTACAACGTTCCGGCCCATCCACCGGTATGGCTACTAAAGTAGAAACTTCCGATATCAACGCTGCTTGCCATAATGCTCATGGTGACTATGCCAATATTGTTATTTCCCCAACCAGCATTGAAGAATGCTTCTACGAAATTCAAAAAGCATTCAACTTGGCTGAAATGTATCAATGTCCGGTAATCTTTATGCCTGACTTACAACAGGGCCTTAACAAACAGTCCGTTCTTTCCTTTGATTTGAACCGTGTACCTATCGAACGCGGTAAACTGATGAAAGAAGAAGACTTACCTGCATTGGAACGTCCTCATTACTTCAAACGTTTTGAATTGACTGAAGACGGTATTTCCCCTCGTACTATTCCTGGTATGAAGAACGGTATGTTCTTGTCCACCGGTCTTGAACATAATGAAGAAGGTAAACCTGCTGAAGCTCCGACTATGCACGTTAGCCAGACTGACAAACGCTTGCGTAAATTGAGCACAGTTGCCGAAGTATATGAACCATTCCTTAACAATGCAAAACATGATGAATGTGATGTATTGGTAATCGGTATTGCTTCCAGCCGTGGCGCTATTGAAGAAGCAGCAGCTGAACTTGAAGCTGAAGGTGTTAAAGTTAACCACTTACAACTTCGCTTGATTAAACCGTTCCCTAAAGAACAGTTAATGCCATTCTATGAAAAAGCTAAAAAAGTTGTTATTTGCGAACAAAACGCAACGGCTCAATTAGCTGATATTTTCCGTATTAATATGCCTAATAAATGTAAGCTCCATAGTTGCTTAAAATATGATGGTAATCCATTCACAGCAACCTATGTGAAGAAAGCAATTAAGGAGGTTTTATAATATGGCACAAGTGACCGATTACAGAAATGATATTCGCCCTAACTGGTGTCCCGGCTGTGGGCACTATGGGGTACAGGCTGCCATTACCGATGCGGTAGCTCAGCTTGATATTAGTCCGGATAATTTAGCCGTTATCTCCGGTATCGGCTGCTCCCCAGCCGTATTGGTGGTTACTTCTATGCATACGGTGCTCATACGACTCATGGTCGTGCGTTACCTTATGCTCAAGGGGTAAAATTAGCTAATGAAGATTTAAATGTTGTTGTTTGCGGCGGTGACGGTGATGCCTTCGCTATCGGCATGGGCCATACGATTCATGCATTCAAACGTAATGTAAATATTACTTACGTTGTTATGGATAACCATGTTTACGGCTTGACCAAAGGTCAGACATCCCCTCGTTCCGATATTGGCTTTGTAACTAAAACGTCCCCACATGGTTCGTTTGAATCTCCATTGCCAATTTGTGAAACAGCAATTGCCTCCGGTGCTACTTTCGTAGCGCAAGGCTACATGATTAATCGTGCGGAACTCGTTGAATTGATTAAACAAGGCATGCAGCATGAAGGGTTCTCTTTCATCAACGTATTTAGTCCTTGCGTAACCTACAACAAACGTAACGGTTATGATTACTTCAAAGAAAACTTAACGTCCTTAACGACGATTGAAGGCTATGATCCTACCGATCGTGCCGCTGCCCTTAAAACATTGGGCGAACATGAAGGCTTGTTGACCGGTCTTATCTACCAAGATACGACGAAACCATCCTTCGAAAAAGCAATGGCTGCCGCTAACGGTGGTTCTCATGTACGTGCTTTGGTTCATGACGTAGTAAAACCTGATGCTGCCATGTTCCGCGGCTTGTGCAATGAATTCAAATAAGATGTACGACAACAGTAATTTTAACAAGTGATGTGACGTCTTACCGGGTGCCATAGCGCTTGTATCGGTAACAGGCGATACCAAGGTGTCGCCTGTTACTCTGTTTACTGTTAGACAGTTCGTAACCATCCTGTCTTTAAATAAAACTAAGGAGATTATAAAAATGAATACTTTAAGTACAACAAAAAAGCTGACTATTTCAGGGCTTTGTTTAGCCATGTATATTGTGATTATGATGATGACGCAAGGATTTGCTTTCGGGCAGTATCAAGTGCGTATTGCTACGGCTTTATACGGTTTAGCCGCCTTATTCCCGTTTTCCGTACTGGCCTTCGGTATCGGTAATTTGGTGAGTAACTTGCTTATGGGCGGTTTAGGGCCGATTGATGCCATCGGTGGCTGCTTGGTAGGTCTTATGACGGCCGGCGGTATTGCGTATGGTAAAAAACGCGGCCTCGGTAATTGGATTGTCATTCCCTTTATTACATTGGTTCCCAGTTTGGTAGTGCCACTTTGGTTGGCACCGATTTTGAATTTACCGTATTTACTACTCGTAACTTCACTATTAGTGGGGCAGGGCATTTCTGCAGTAGTGAGCTTTTTTATTGTTAACGGCTTAGAACGCTATGCCGGTACCATGCTCGGTGTGGTACAATCTAAGAAAGAGACTGTTAAAACAGCTGAAGCGGCTGCCGGCGATGAAGAAGCTATACTTGATGTGAATGAAGCCAGCCGTTTATAATACGAATAATTATGGTGCATACAAACTACACAAACATGAAATTGCACTCTAAATAATTACCAATTCTATACTATGTAATTAGTTTTACTATTAAAACTGTGTAAGGAGGTGCCGTTAATGGCAAGCGGAAGAACCAGTGAAGAACTGCAGGGCGTACACGGCCTTGGCAGTCAACAAACCAAGTATCCTATGGACTATGCACCGGAAGTGCTTGAATCATTCGTCAATAAACATCCGGGCATTGATTATTTTGTAAAATTTAATTGTCCTGAGTTTACAAGTCTTTGTCCGATGACGGGGCAACCTGATTTTGCGACCATTTACATTTCCTATGTGCCGGATGAACGTCTGGTAGAAAGTAAATCGCTTAAACTGTATTTGTTCAGTTTCCGCAATCACGGTGATTTCCACGAAGACTGTGTAAACATCATTATGAAGGATTTAATTAAGCTCATGGAGCCAAAATATATCGAAGTATGGGGCAAATTTACGCCACGTGGCGGTCTTGCTATCGATCCGTATGCAAACTACGGCAAACCGGGCACTGAATGGGAAAAAGTAGCCAAAGAACGTCTTCATTTCCATGATATGCAGCCGGAACGGGTGGCCTATCGCTAAAAGGAATACTTAGCACAACGTTAAAACGCTAATTTTATTACGTGAAGAATCGTAATAAAATCTCTATTAAAATGAGTATTAAGCAAAAGAATTAACTGAATACTTAAAACAGCCATGAGTCCTCATTATCGTTAAGACTCATGGCTGTTTTTTATAAAAAATATTTAGTTGATACCTATCTGATAATAAATAGAGTATAATAAAGATATAGGTTAGGTCGTAGGGTAACGACCGCAAATTCGTTTAGGTAAACAGGTAAGGAGTGACATAGGTATGTCAGAGGTATATTTTACATCGTTGCGCACACGCGTAGGAGAAAGTCTTTTGGACAAATTGGAACGGTTGGTGCGCCGTGCGGGCATGGACAAAATTGATTTTAACAATAAATATGTAGCTATTAAAATGCACTTTGGCGAACCGGGAAACTTAGCTTATATTAAACTGCCTTATGTAGCACGTATCGTGAAAATTATTAAGGAATTAGGTGGTAAACCGTTCCTGACAGACTGCAATACATTATATGTAGGCGGTCGTAAAAACGCTATCGATCACATCGAATCGGCCTACCAGAATGGTTTTAATCCGTACAATACGGGGGCTCATGTAATCATCGCCGATGGCTTAAAAGGCTTAGATGAAGAATTGGTACCGGTTCCGGATGGGAAGTATGTCAAAGAAGCTAAAATTGGTAAAGCTTTGATGGACGCAGACATCATCATTTCCATGACTCACTTCAAAGGTCATGAATCAGCCGGTTTTGGCGGCGTTATTAAAAACCTTGGCATGGGCGGCGGTTCCCGTGCCGGCAAAATGGAACAGCACAGTGCCGGTAAACCTTTCGTGCAGCAGGAAATCTGCGTAGGTTGCCATAAATGCGAACAGTATTGTGCCCATGATGCGGTGCATGTAACGAACGGCAAATCCTTCATTACGGAAGAAAAATGCGTAGGTTGCGGTCGCTGTGTCGGCGTATGTCCGGTTGATGCTATTTCGCCGAAATGGGATGAAGCCAATACCGTATTGAGTGAAAAAATGGCGGAATATACAGCCGCTGTCGTTCGCAATCGTCCGCGTTTCCATATCAGCTTTGTTATGGACGTATCGCCATATTGTGACTGTCATGGTGAAAATGATATGCCAATCGTACCGGATGTAGGAATTATGGCATCCTATGACCTCGTAGCGCTCGATCAGGCTTGTGTCGATAAAGTGAATGCGCAACCACCAATGCCGGGCAGTATGCTTGACGAAGCGGAAGAAAAGAGTTGGGATCATTTCCATACTATTTCGCCGAATACGGACTGGGAAGCGGCCCTGAAACGTGCTGAACAAATGGGCCTCGGTTCCAGAAGTTATGAAATTGTGGAAGTAAAATAATTTAAAATAAAAAAGAGCAACAGCCTCGGCTGTTGCTCTTTTGCGTTCTGCGTAAAGTACTTATTATTTGGAGTACAATTCGACGATGAGCGTTTCGTTAACTTCGATAGGAAGTTCGGAACGTTCAGGAAGACGGTTGAAAGTACCTTTGAAGGCTTCCAAGTCTTTAGTAATGTAAGGAAGTTCGAAAGAACGAAGTTCCTGGAAGTTTGTTTTGAACATTTCGTTGTCACGGGATGCTTCGCGAAGTTCGATTACATTACCAGGTTTGCACTGGTAGGAAGGAATGTCTACGCGACGGCCGTTAACAAGAATGTGGCCATGGTTAACCATCTGACGTGCTTGACGGATGGAGTTACCGAAGCCAATGCGATATACGAGGTTGTCAAGACGGGATTCCAACAATACTAACATGTTTTCACCGGTAACACCCTGCATTTTTTTCGCTTTATCATAATAGCGTACGAACTGGCGTTCTAGCAAGTTGTAATAAGCTTTAACTTTCTGTTTTTCTAATAATTGTAAACCGTATTCAGACATTTTTTTCTGACGTTGGTCTTTCTTTACGCGCTTTAAAGCTTTGGAGTGACCGAAAACGTTCACACCGAAGCGACGACATAACTTAAAGCGTGCTTCTCTTCTCGTTGCCATGTGTTTATCACCTCATAGTAAAAATAAAAAAATAATATCTGTATCCTAATAAGATACCCAATAATGATAGCATATACGAGGCTAACTGTCAATTTATATTGCCTAAATATCTGCAGTTTATTGCAAGGTTATCATAAGGTTGTCATACGGTCATCATAAGGTTATTATAAGGTTATTGGTAGGTTAGTGACAATCTGTTATCCTTTTGAAAACTCCTGCTAACTTGAAGTAAATATATCGACTATTTTCAATTAGGTGCGCTTTTTATTGCTCTTAGTCTAAGAATTTTACTTTGCTTTAGGTTATGAATTAATAAATATTCAAAAAGTATTCATGATGAGGATGAATGTGTTTTTCAAGTGAATGGTATTATAAATCAATACAAAATTCTGAGATTTTTTATAAAATTGCGTGAAAAACGAAAGTTTTAAAATTGCATTATCACAAATTTTATTCAATATTTTTATAAAGAAAACTACTTTCAATATTCGTTGTATCTTATAAACATGAAAAAATCATGAGAAGTGATGCGTAGATTATTATCAAGTAACTTATAGGGGATATAGCACAAAATATCCATACTTGTTTGATTGGGTATAGTTATTTTTCGTTGATTAAGAGGATTTATAAATGAATGAATAAAATTATCTAATAAATGTTTTGAATAATACCGCCAATGTCATCATTTAATGTTCGAAAGTATCGATAAATTTATAAAATTTTTGTACATATCTCTTTTCTAACTGAATCAATACATGGTATACTAAGGTTAAAGAAGAGAGACTACCTTCATCAGTCGTTGAGGGAATTTTATACTTATTATGAATGTATGAATATGTAATGCATGAAAAGGAGATGATAAGATGGATGAACTACCTACTCTGCAAGAGTTACAAAGTTTTATAACCTATAGTAAAATGGGTAACTTCACGTTAGCTGCTCAAGCTGCTAATATTACACAATCTGCTTTTAGTGCGCAGATGAAAAAACTGGAACGTTTAGTTGGTGTAAAATTAATAGCTCGCTCTACCCGTGGTAGCCGCCTTACAGCGGAAGGTGAGAAATTCTTACCGGAAGCAGAGCATATTATTGAAACACTGGAACGTGCTATTCATAGCATTCGTTTGGCCAATAAGTTAGAACGGCCTATGCTCAACGTAGGTATTTTGCGGAGTATCGGTGATGTGCGTATGAATGCGCATGTATCGTATTTTCAACAGACTAACCCCAATTTCTCTATTTCCATTTATGACATGGAAGAAGAAGAAATGTTACTGGATTTGCGTGAAAACCGCATTGACATTGGTACTTGCTACTTGCCAAATAATAAAGATATGAGTAGCTATGAAAGTATTGCTATCCGTGAAGATTCTGTAGTTTATTATGCGCCTAAGCGCGAATTACCGGCCGGTAAAGTATTGAACACTGAAGAATTGTTGGATTATCCAATGGTTATGTATCCACCAAAATATTTCATGAGCCATCGTTTGAAATCCTACTTCTCGGAAGAAGGACGTCAGTCCTTACCACATTTGGTACGTTTATCTAATCCGTATGCCATGATTGATTATTGTCAGCGCAATGAAGCGGGGTCTTTGATTTCCCGTCATTTATTGGATGCACTTGGCATTAAGGATGGTATCTATGCATTAGCCAAACCGTTAAATCTTCAGGTTTGCTTTGTATATCGTAACAACAACTCTAAATGGGAAACAATGAAAACGTTTATGGATTACATTGTTCAAAAAGTAGGAGTTAACGGCTGATTTTGGGGAAAAATTAGTTTTGTGCTTTACATAAGTTTGTCTCATCAAATGAAAACGCGGTTTGTACCTTTCGGTCAAACCGCGTTTGTTGCATTATTTTATTTGGAATTCGGAAGTAATTAGATAACTGAGCATAGTGACGTATGCTCATCTCCCTAAATAATGCCTAGTTAAGTGCTGCCGGATATATAGACCTAACTAAATAATAGGGGCAGACATACCCGTTAGGTAATATACCCGATAAGTAATACGTATCTTAGAAGTTTACATCCTTACCGTAGTAAGCTGCTTCGTAGATTTTCTTAATATCTTCTACGGTTGGTTTACGTGGGTTAGTCAACGTGCAAGCGTCTTCAAGAGCGCGTTCGCTCATACGATCGAGAACGGCTAAGAATTTGTCTTCCGGAATAACAGTATTTAAACCATCTTTAATCGTTTTGCTTAAGCCTAAGCGTTTATTGAGGTTCCAGATGGCGCGTTCAAGGTTTTCAATACCGAGAATACCTTCCAATTGAGCATATTTCTGGGTAGCTTTTTTGTTGTATTGAATGATGTATGGTAACAAGATAGCATTAGCTTCGCCATGAGTTAAGTGGAATTCACCACCGATTTTGTGAGCCATACTGTGAACGATACCTAAGGAGCAGTTGGTGAAGGACATGCCGGCCATAGTGGAGGCGTTATGTACTTTGTCGCGTGCTTTAATATTGTCAGGTTCCTGGTAAGCTGTTTCCAAATATTCAAAAATCAATTGAATAGCATGGAGTGCCAATGGATCGGTGAAATCATCGGCTGCTGTAGATACATAAGCTTCAACAGCATGCGTCATTACGTCCATACCGGTTTGCGCTGTAATGAGCGGCGGCATTTTGGATGGAATGCGGCTGTCTAATAAAGCAATATCCGGTACTAAATCAGGGGATACTAATGGATATTTAATGTTGTTGTCCGTATCGGTAATTACGCTGAAAGCCGTGATTTCCGAAGCAGTACCACTGGTGGATGGGATACCGATGAGGCGAGCTTTAGTGCGTAGTTTAGGGAAGTTGAATTTCACAAGTTCCATGAAATCATAGCCAGGGTATTCGTAGTATACCCACATGATTTTGGCTGCGTCCATAGGGGAGCCACCACCTAAGGCAATAATCCAATCCGGTTGGAATTCGGCCATTTTAGCGCCGCCTTCGATACAAGTCTTGATGGATGGATCCGGTTCTACGCCGTCAATGATTTGAACTTCCATACCACCCTTTTCAAGTTGGGCTTTAGCTTCGTCAAGAAAGCCGAATTTGCGCATGGAGTTGCCACCGGTTACGATTGTAGCGCGTTTGCCTTCTAATTTTGAGAGATGAGTGAGGGCATCGTCGCCATGAATGATGGTGTGTGGAATTCGAAATGTTGCATAAGCCATGGATTTACCTCCTAATGTTTACATAATTTGAACGGTGTTTATATTTGTATTGTACGCTTTTTTCAAGATTAAAACAATGTATAAAAGTGATTTTAACTATGAATAATTTAAATAGTAAAGCCGCTGAAAATGAAGCCGGAGCAACACCGATTTTAGGCGGATTGTTATATAATATACAGGTATTATGTGTTAATTTGTTCGTATATACATGAAAAAATATGTCTTATTTATGAGTAAAGGGTATTTGACATATCTTCGAAAAAGTGTGATTTAAACAATAATTTCACGATTTGTGAAGTAAAAGTTTTAAGTCGATTAGAAAAACTAAGATAATTAGGTTTTAGAATTACTCAGATGTTTTAAATAATTGTTAAAGTTTAAGTTGATTGTAAGAAACGCAGGTGGATATATGAAAAAAATAGCTATTTTAGTCAATGAAGATACGATGCAGCGTTGCTCTTGCGGCGGTTGTTTAGGGGCATTCATGGGTAAGAAAGATTCCTTTGCCCGCTATGAAGGGGAAGAGATTGAATTAGTCGGATTTAGCCATTCCGGCGGTGATTTAACGAAAAAGCTGGAAACCCTTCGCAAAAAAGGTGTGGATGTGGTGCATATTTCAACGTGTACGAAGAGTAAAAACGAAGATTACGAGACCATTGCCGATGCTTGTGCCGAATATTTTGACGTAGTCGGCTATACGCATGGCAGTCCGGATGGTAAAGGTAAGGGCAAAATGGCGGTAGAATTAAAAGCGCGTCAGCCGAAGGAGGCAGAATAATGGAATTACGTAAAAGTCAAACTTTTTTCTTAGGTTTGCAACATGTATTGGCCATGTATGCCGGTGCTGTTATCGTACCGATTATCGTGGGCAGCAGTTTAAATCTGACGACTATGCAGATTGCCTATTTAATTGGGGCCGATTTATTGACGTCAGGGATTGCGACGCTGCTTCAAGTGTGGCGTAATCGCTTTTTCGGCATCGGCTTACCGGTAGTGCTGGGCTGTACCTTTACGGCCGTATTTCCTATGATTGCCATTGGTAAAGAGCTGGGCCTTGGGGCTATTTACGGGGCCATCATTACATCCGGTCTTATTGTGTTTATTATTTCGCATTGGTTTGGTAAATTAGTGCGGTTCTTCCCGCCGGTAGTCACCGGCTCTATAGTAACTGTTATTGGCGTTACCTTGGTTCCCGTAGCTATGAATAATTTAGCGGGCGGCCTTGGCAGCCCGGATTTTGGCAGTGTTATGAATTTGAGCCTCGGTTTTGCCGTGTTGGCCTTCATACTTATTTTAAATCGCCTTTTCAAAGGATATATTCAAGCCATTTCCGTATTGCTGGGACTCATTGCGGGCACAATAGCGGCCTTCTTCTTAGGTATGGTTGACTTTGCGCCGGTGGCGGAAGCTACGTGGGCTCATATTCCACAACCGTTTTACTTTGGCCTACCCACATTCCACGCCAGCGCTATTTTGACTATGACCATTGTGGCCATGGTAAGTATGGTGGAATCGACCGGTGTGTTCTTGGCCTTAGGTGAAATTTGCAATCGTAAATTAACACCGCAAGATCTCGCTCACGGCTATCGCGCGGAAGGCTTGGCTTCCATTATAGGCGGTATTTTTAACTCCTTCCCGTATACCACGTTTTCACAAAATGTGGGGCTCGTGGAATTATCCAAAGTACGCAAAACCACGGTAATCGTAGTATGCGGTATTATGCTTGTCGTATTGGGCTTGGTGCCTAAATTCGCCGCTTTGGCAACGATTATTCCAACGTCTGTATTGGGCGGTGCCATGGTTGCCATGTTCGGTATGGTGTGTGCGGCCGGCATTCGTATGTTGGGCAAAGCGGATCTTACCGATTCGAACACGATGCTTATTGCGGCTTGCTCCATTACATTGGGCCTGGGCGTGACGGTAACGCCAAATTTATTCGCTCAGTTTCCGTCGTCCGTGCGTATCCTACTGGAAAGTGGTATTGTAGTAGGTGCTTTGACCGCTGTGGTGCTTAATATCTTGTTTAACTATGATAAGATTAAAAAAAGCAAATGATAGGCATTAAATAATAGACAGTAAATAATAGGAACTAAATAAAGATAACGCCTCAGGGTTTTGAAAAAACAACGCTTTTATTGCGGTAGGACAACTATCATCGTTTGAACTTGCAGTTTAATGACAAAAATACGGTTTTACGCTATAATAAAAAGGTAACTTAACAAGCGAATCAACAAATGGTACTTGGTCATTCATTGGTAGGAGGCGACTATTATGAAGATGTTCCCCGCAATTGATATGGTAGCAACAGGCGCCCAGATTCAGGCTTTACGGATTAAAAGCGGATACTCCGTTAAAGACTTGCAAGAAGCATTCGGTTTTAGTGACCCGCAAGCCATTTACCGATGGCAATGGGGGCAAAGCTTACCGCGTGTAGACAACTTGGTTGCGTTAAGTGTATTATTTGGTGTAACAATTGACAGCATTCTCGTTCTGGAGCAGAAAGAGGATGCTGTTTCTGCTTTTTATAGACTTAATTTCATGGACTTAATTTTAATAGACTTAATTTCTTGGATTTAATTTTCATAGGAGCCGGCTTATTGTAAGCGGGTTCTTTTTTTATAGTCTATATTTTGCCTTTTTGTATACAAAAAGCAGGAGAATCATGTAGATGAGTAGAAGTAATATATTGTATACTTAAAATGCATTATTTTTTATTCTGTGAGTTGCAAGGCATTGTTATTCAGGAGGCGAAACTATGACATTTTTATGGGAACAAGGGAGTCCGGTTATTAAGCTGGATATGATTGCCACATTGGCATTAGCGATTTTGCTGTTACTCTTAGGTCGCGTAATGGTTAATCGCATCAGTATTTTAGGACGCTTTTGTATTCCGGCTCCGGTAGCCGGCGGGTTGCTTTTTTCTATATTAATGTTAATTTTTCACCAAACGAATATCTTAGTTATTAAGATGGATACCTTATTGCAAACACCGTTTATGTTGGCTTTTTTCTCCACCATCGGGATGATTGCCAGTCTTAAGCTTGTGAAAAAGGGCGGCAAACTGCTATTATTCTACTGGCTCCTTTGCGGCTTTTTATCCTTGATGCAAAACGTGATTGGTGTGTCATTGGCACAGCTCTTAGACATTGATCCGTTACTGGGCGTATTGATGGGGGCTGTTTCCATGGAAGGCGGCCATGGAGCCGCCGGTGCCTTCGGACCTGAATGTAGAAGCGATGGGTGTATTTGGGGCTACAGCGGTAGCTATGGCGGCTGCCACCTTTGGTCTTGTTTCCGGTGGTTTAATCGGTGGGCCGATTGCCAAGTATCTTTTAAATAAATATGACTTGCGCTCCACAGAAAAGATAGAATTGGCTGAGGGTGGTACCGTAGGATCCACCGGTAGTAAAACAACTTCAACTGCTAGTTCCGATGATGCCAATGTAGCCAAAACGGCTAAACAGGAGAGTGAATACGCTGAATCGGAAGTGTCGGCTCATTCGTTGTTTACTCATTCAGCTATTATTGCTGTTTGTATGACCGTAGGTTTGGCTGTGGCCGGCTGGCTCAAAGGCGCTTTAGGGATAGCACTTCCAAGTTATGTGGGGGCCATGTTCTTCGCCGTAATTTTACGTAACCTTAACGACCAACTCCATGTGGTTAAAGTTCATACGGAAACAATTAATTTAATCGGCGATTATTGCTTAGGTGTATTCTTATCCATGGCCTTGATGACCCTTAAATTGTGGGAACTCATTGATTTAGCGATTCCAATGCTCATCGTATTAGGTGCCCAAGTTGTGTTCATGATTGTTTACTGCTTATTCGCTGTATTCCCATTATTGGGCAAAACCTATGATGCGGTGATTATGTGTGCCGGTATGGCCGGTCACGGGTTGGGCGCTACGCCAAACGCTATGGCTAATATGAAGGCTGTTACTGAAAAATACGGCCCATCCACTAAGGCATTCTTAATCGTACCACTTTGCGGCGCCTTCTTAATTGACTTGTTTGCCTTACCATGTATCGTATGGTTTATTAATTACTTTGCGCATTAAGGTGTGGGAAGAGATTGTCCTGTTTAAAGTAAAAACCACCACAGTTCATAGACTGCGGTGGTTTTTTTTGTAGGAACTATGATTAAAAATTATATATTCTATATTTTTGAGTTATACGTAATTCGTAGCAGGAGAATTTAAATTTATAACGAATACTTAAAATTGTGAGTATTTTGGTGCGCATTATGATAAGCATTTGGTGTGCTTTATTATGAGTACCCTTGTAGCGTGGAAAGAAGTCGGATTGTCAGCTATAGTACTAATTGTAGTATCCGGGGAGCCGTAGCATAGTAGCCTTTAACATAATAACTATAGCCTTTGGCGGCCGGGTGGGGCCGCTGCTTACATGTAAATAGGGTGTTAGCCATAATGATATTGTTTTGGCTAGGAGGCGAAAGTATGAACTTTTTTATGGATCAAGGGATTCCGGTAATTGAGCTTGATATGATTGCTACATTGGCGCTGGCAATCTTCCTACTCTTATTGGGACGCATTATTGTCAATCGAGTTGGCTTTTTGAGTCGATTCTGTATTCCCGCACCGCTAGCCGGTGGATTGTTGTTTTCCCTGATTATGTTAGTGCTACATGAGACGAATATTTTAAACGTTAAAATGGATACTATATTGCAAACGCCGTTTATGCTGGCATTCTTCGCTACCGTTGGGCTTATAGCGAGTCTTAAACTGGTGAAAAAAGGTGGCAAGTTATTATTTTATTATTGGGCTCTATGTGCTTTTTTGTCCCTTATGCAGAACGTAATTGGTGTTTCTTGGTCCAAAGTGCTCGGTCTTGATCCGCTACTGGGCGTTTTAATGGGCGCCGTATCCATGGAAGGTGGTCACGGTAATGCCGGAGCCTTTGGTCCGGAAGTGGAAGCTATGGGCGTTTACGGAGCTACGGCGGTGGCCATGGCGGCTGCTACTTTTGGCGTTGTGGCCGGCGGTGTAATTGGTGGACCTCTCGCTAGATTTTTTCTTAATAAATATAATCTGCGCTCCACTGAAAACGAAGAATTAGCGGAAGAAGGTAAAACAGCCGGTTTAGCTCAAGAGATAGAGCAAGTGGCAGGTCCGGATACAACCAGTGTGAATGAAGCGTTAACGGTTGAAAAAATCGAAGAGGGCAAGGAAGTGAGTGAAGAAGTGGCAGCTCATGTATTCCTGCTGCATGGTTTTATCATCGCTATCTGTATGGTCGTGGGCATGGAATTAGCCGTTTTCGTAAAAAGTACTTTCGGCTTTGCTATACCTAACTATGTGGGCGGGATGTTCTTTGCCGTTTTATTACGCAATATCAACGACAAATTTAATCTTGTTGAATTGCATAATCCGACCATTGGGCTTATTGGCGACGTGTGTCTTGGCATCTTCTTGTCCATGGCCCTCATGACCCTTAAATTGTGGGAACTGGCCGACTTGGCATTGCGGATGATTGTCATCCTCATGTCGCAAGTTATTTTCATGATTGTGTATAATATATTCGTGGCATTCCCGGTTTTGGGGAAATCCTATGATGCGGTTATTATGTGTGCCGGCATGGCCGGTCATGGTTTGGGTGCTACGCCAAACGCGATGGCGAATATGAAAGCCGTTATTGAAAAATACGGTCCATCTACTAAAGCTTTTCTCATTGTGCCACTATGTGGCGCCTTCTTGGTAGACTTGTTTGCGGTACCTTGTATTGTGTGGTTTATTAATTACTTTGCCCATTAAACTGGAATCACGGTTCTTCTACGTAAAAAAGAGTCGTCAAGTAATGAACGCCATCGGACAATCATCGTCCCAGCATCTTACTCTAACGACTTCTTATATGAATAGTATAGCAAGTAAAGCGGTGGTTTTACAAGTCAAGAACAGTAAGTAATTGAGGGTGTTCACCCCATCTGATATGGTCAGGAAATAATAAAGTAAAAAGAAGGAAGGCATTGCCGCTCGGTATTGGCAATGCCTTCCTTCTTTAGGAGTGGGATTAAGGGGGATCTATTTGAATAAAGCGTAATATATAACGTAAAACCATCCGAATAGGCCGTGAAGAATTGCCCAAGGGATGGAATGCCAGTTGGCATAGCTAATCACCATGGCCAAGGCGGATCCAAAAGAAATTCCCGTTGTTACTGTTGATGATAAAAACTTCATAAATACCTCCCTATATTTGAGACAGTCTCATTAGAAATTGATGCTGATAAAACTGTCATATTAAATCTGATTCTTCCAATGTAATTATAACGTAAATTGGAATATTTGTATAGTGAAAATTTTAGATATTTAGATATAATAGGGCAATTATTGAAACTTTTGGGCCGGTTTTATTTGAAAAGAATATTTTTAGCATAAATAGAGTGTAAAAAAGGAAGTGCCAAGATTTAAGCACTTCCTTTTCCGTTCATTATTATTTATCTAAGGTATTGAGATAGTTTAAAAGATCTTGAATACCTTTGTCACTATTGATGCCTACTTTAAAAATTGGTGAAGCTCCGGTCATTACAAGTTGATTTTTAATAAATTCAATATCATCGTTTTCATCTATTAAATCCATTTTTGTGATAATACCGATAGCAGGCTTATTAAATAGACTGGCAAATCCCGGAGGAAACATTTGCTCTTTTTCCTTTGCGGAAATGAGAAAACCTAAAATGTCAGCCTCTGCAGCAGTAACTAGAAGGGCGTTGTACATAAGTCTATGTTGGACAAACTCACCCGGCGTATCAATAATATCGTCATGAAATTGAACCGTTTGTGTTTTTGCGTAAACGATTTCAACACCTTCAATTCGCTGTGTTAGAGTTGTTTTACCAACACCACTGGGGCCAACAAACATAATTTTTTTCATAAAAACACTCCTTATTAACGGTGTATAATAAAAAGGAATGTTAAGCAAGAGTTTACTGTATGTAGTTTTAAGATACAGGATTTTTAAATAAATGTAAATAGTCAGCAATCTATGATAATTAGTAAATTGACAAAAATGAGGCTTATTTGTATTATCAAGTTAACACAATGAAGTGTAAATAAAGCATAGTGGCTTTGAAAGAGGATTTTTAATGAGGAAAAATTAGTGATTCTCATAATATTCTCTATAATTACCGGTATTTCAATGATATATATACCATGTAATGAGAAAGGAGCTTTACTATGAAAATTTACACTAAAACCGGCGATAAGGGGATGACCCGTTTAGTGGGCGGTATTGCAGTATCAAAAGATTCAGATCGAGTAGATAGCTATGGTACTATTGATGAATTAAATTCGTGGATTGGTTATGCTATATCGCAATTTGATTCGTCTTTATTCGAGGAAAAAAATGAATTACAACATTTACAGCATTTCTTATTTGATGTAGGTACTGATTTAGCAACTCCGGAGTCGTTAAATCGAGAAATAACTTTACCTGTTGATGCTATATCATGGTTGGAAGCCCGAATTGATGAGTATACGGCTAAATCACCGGAGATTAATCGTTTTATTTTGCCCGGTGGAACTCGTGAGGCCAGTATGATTCACATGGCACGGACGATTGCAAGACGGGCCGAACGACGAATAGTTCGATTACAGATGACCGCGAAAATACCGGGAGAGTTGGTTATGTTTGTTAATCGATTATCAGACTATTTTTATGCTTTAGCAAGATACTTAAACACTAAACAAGGTATGGAAGATATATTTTATACCAGAAGTGCTGAAGTATTTCATAATGCTAAGACCAAAAATATAAAATAATTATTGGGATTATCCTGTTCTTGCAGAATTGATTAAGATATGTTATTATTGCTTTTAGATTAATAGAAATATGAAATCTGACGATGGAAGTTAGTGAGAATCTAACACGGTCCCGCCACTGTGATGGCTTTTGCCTAAGTCAGGTCTTTCGCGGATTTCATTACACATGCTGTTTCGAGGTAAGACAGGATGTTGTTTTTGTGGCATTGTAGTACTTCACTGGAATTAATGCAGAAAATAAACCGGCATGTATTAATCTGTCTTGCACAGAGACGTGCGTCTATTGATGGACTAATGTTAGTCGTTCAATGATGAGAGAGCACAGCACAGTGGAGTGTGACATTAGTTCAAAAATAGGAAAAGGGCATGGAGCTAGTACTCCATGCCCTTTTGTTATAAGTGTAAAGAACCCTTTTGTCATCGGGTGTTATATCATAGTCAAAGAGAGAACAAGTTAAAATAACTGCTAATTTAGGTATAAATCGGAGAAAATTTGAAATAGTATATATATTATGCATAATTGAAATACGTAATTTTTATTGACATTTTTTTTGGTTAAGTATAAATTATTGTTATAAGATTTTCGTGTACAATGGCGTGCATGGTTTGCAATGAAGCTTAAACGGAGGGTGTATTCCGTGAGGGCTTCTTTTTTTATTTGTTAAGCAGGAGAACATGTATGCAGAAAATTAAATTTCCTACGACACTATGGGTAGGGGAAGATGCGTTGCAAGGTCTTCGTGATCTCCCTGTAAAAAAGGTTTTCATAGTGACGGATCCATTTATGGTTCAGTCTGGAATGATTTCACATGTAACGGAGAACTTAGACTTTGCTGAAGTAGAGATTTTTAGTGATATTGTTCCGGATCCGCCGACTGAAGTAGTCGCTGCCGGTGTAAGTCACTTAGTAGAATCAAATGCTGATGCAATTATTTCAGTAGGTGGCGGATCTGCTATTGATGCGGGGAAAGCTATGTTGTATTTCGGCAATCGCGTTAAAGCCAATAAAGATTTAATGTTTATTGCTGTACCGACCACAAGTGGTACCGGTTCAGAAGTAACAAATTTTTCAGTAATCACAATGCTGGAAACAGGAACAAAATATCCGATTGTTACCGATGAAATACAACCTAATATTGCAATTTTAGATACTCGCTTAGTAATGAGTGTACCGCCTAGTATTACGGCTGATACAGGCATGGACGTTTTAGTTCATTTAATTGAATCCTATGTATCATTGAATGAAAATGTTATGGCAAAAGTATTAGTTGAATATGCAATTCAATTAGTGTTTGAATATTTGCCGGAAGCATTTTCGAACGGTACGAATAGTTATGCCAGAGAACAGATGCATGTGGCTTCCTGTATGGCCGGTATGGCATTTAATTTGACGAACTTGGGATTAAATCACGGTATGGCACACGCTATCGGCGGTAGATTCCATGTACCGCATGGACGAATCAATGCTATTTTATTGCCGCATATTGTGGCGTATAATGGTGATTATCAAAACAAAGATTTATATGCTGCTAAGAAATATACTAGATTGGCGAATATTGTTAAAGCGACAACTAGTGTAAATCCGAGAATCGGAGTGGCTGCTTTAATTCGGCAGATTAAGCATTTACAGAGTACTCTGAAAATGCCTTTAACATTAACTGATTGTGGGTTTAATCGTAGTGAAATTATGGAGAGCGGTGATGCTATTGCAAAAGCTGCGTTAGCTGATGCATGTACAGCTGCTAATCCAAGAATACCTACGGCAGATGATATTAAAAATATTTTAAATCAAATTGCTTAACCGTCAGTCTGATAAGGTAATGCTGGAAAGGTGTGGCTATGGAAGAAAAACAGCGTATGATTCAAGAATACGTTCCTGGGAAACAGATAACGCTAGCCCATATTATTGCCAATCCGGCTAAGGAGATTTATGGCAAGTTGGGATTACCCAGTGATGTATACAATGCACTTGGGATTTTAACAATAACACCGGCAGAAGCAGCTATAATCGCTGTTGATATAGCAACTAAAAGTGGTGATGTTAAAATTGGTTTTGTAGACCGATTCTCCGGATCGGTGGTTATTTATGGTGATGTTAGTTCCGTTGAAACGGCGTTGCGAGCTGTTGTGGACGGGCTACGAAATATTTTAAAATTTGCATTAGGTTGTGAAATTACCAGAACTTAAGAAATCGAGGAGACCTACTTATGCGAGGAAGAATAGTTATTGTCGATGATGAGCCAATAACTCGTTTAGATATTAAAGATATCTTAACAGATGCAGGCTATGAAGTAAGCGGCGAAGCAGCCGATGGCTTTGAGGCAGTAGAGATTTGCCGTAATGTAAAACCGGATTTAGTATTGATGGATATTCAAATGCCGGTACTTGATGGTTTAAAGGCAGCAAAAAAAGTTGCGCAAGATAAATTGGCGAGCAGTATAGTATTTTTAACTGCTTATGGAGATTTTGAAAATACAGAAAAAGCGAAAAAGCTTGGTGCAACAGGCTATTTAATTAAACCAATTGATGAAAAATCTCTTATTCCGACTATTGAAGTAGCAATCGCTAAGGGGCAACAAACTGAAAATTTAGAACAAGAAATTGAGGGATTAAAGCTTCGTTTAGAAGAACGGAAAGTAATTGAAAAGGCTAAAGGAATTCTGTGCCGTGATTTAAAAATTACTGAGGATGAAGCCTATAAAAAATTACGCCGCTTGAGTATGGATAGACGCTCTAAAATGAGTGAAATTGCTGAATTAATTATAATGGATAGTGAATGATATGGCGTTAGATATAGCTAATCCGGATGAAGCAATTTTACGCAAACTGTGTGATACCTATTCGGACTTAACTGCGGATGAAGTTAAAGAATTAGTACAAGTTATATATCATTTGGCTGATTCGTTATTATATCCTGATGCAGATGTATTTATTGACATTTATAATGAAGTAACGAAATCTGCTTTAGTGGTATATCATAGACAGCCTTTAATTAAGCCGTCTATGTATGAAAAGACGGTAGTAGGATTAGATGCTTTATTGGAAAATGAACCAGGTGTTTTACGATCTATTGCAACCGGTTTAAATACATTAGGGCTTATTGCGGTATCTCAAGAAGGAAAACTAATTACACAAAATATTTACCCCATAAAATTATTGGACAAAACTATCGGTGTTTTAATTGTAGAAACTGATGCAGGAACGCCTGGAATGGCCACTTCTAATGATTTAAAGCCAAGTACTATTATGAGTGCGGAAGAAGAGGCACAGAACTTTTTCGTAGATCGATTATCTGAAAATGTCCTTATTTTCGATGGCGATGGTTATTTAATAACGGCCAATGAAGAAGCAAAGCAATTGTATAAAAAATTGGGTTATCAAGATGAAATAATTGGTTTATTTTATGATAATTTAACATTAGACTATTATACATTTGATTATATTAAATTTCGTGCAGAACGCTCATCAAGTAATTGGTTTTTTGATGTGGAGACCCATTATTTGCAGTATTATTTTACGATTAAGTACAGTTGGATTAAAAATAAGCAGCGTTTAGTTGTGATTATTCAGGATACAACAGAGGTAAAAAAGCGAGAAGAAGAACTTGTATTAAAAGCAGTTGCTATTCGTGAAATTCATCATCGTGTAAAGAACAACTTGCAGTCAATAGTATCTTTATTGAAGATACAAGAACGGAGGGCTCAGTCAGACGAAACGAAGAAAGTGTTGCATGATAGCATATCGCGTATTATGACGATTGCGTCAACTCATGAGTTACTTTCTAAACAAGTTGACAGTTATACTTCGTTAAAACAAACGTTAACTACAGTCATCCATAATTTCCATCATATGTTTGGAAATTTCAGAGATATTGAAATATTTATGCATGTAGATGACTCAATATACGTAACAACTGACCAAGTTGTTACAATCTCTTTGATTGTAAATGAATTATTACAAAATATTTTTGATCATGCATATTTACCTAATCAGTCAGGAAAAGTGCAGATTATCGGTAAAATAGTAGACTCTAAAATTTATATTGAGGTATCCGATGATGGTTGTGGATTTGATACTAAGACTGTCAAAGCTGATAGTTTAGGGCTTCTTATCATCAATGGATACGTCAAAGATAAATTAAAAGGTAAATTAAATATTGAGTCCGGTAAATCGGGGACAAAAGTATATTTTCGATTTCAAAAAAGCAACGATGTAGTTGTATAGCGAAGGCAAAGGCGCTTAAGCAAAGAATGATTTTTATTTCTTATGCTTAAGCGCCTTTTTTGTATCGTTAAGAAAGGAGGCCACATGGATAAAGAAACACTATTGACGGTAGGGATTGACTTAGGGACATCCACAACACAGCTTATTTTATCAGAGTTGACCGTAGAGAATTTTGCATCTGCGTTTACGGTACCGCGAATAGAAATTTCCGATAAAAAAGTTATCTATCGAAGTGATATTATTTTTACTCCGCTTATTAATCAAGTTGAAATTGACGAAAATAAAATAAAAGAATTCGTAGCTTTACAATATGATAAGGCCGGCATTGTTAAGGATGATATAAAAATGGGCGCAGTCATTATAACCGGTGAAACAGCTCGAAAATCTAATTCATCAAAAGTATTACAGGCTTTAAGCGGATATGCCGGAGATTTTGTAGTGGCTACGGCCGGTCCTGATTTGGAAAGTATAATTGCCGGTAAAGGGGCCGGAACTGAAACCTTATCACGTGAACATAGAGGTAATATAGTTAATTTTGATATAGGTGGAGGTACTAGTAATCTGGCAATGTTTAGAGCCGGCGATGTTGTTGATACAGCTTGCTTCGATATTGGTGGCAGGCTTATTAAGATAGATTCCGATAGTCATACTATTACATATATAGCACCTAAAATATTAGAAATTATAGAGAAAAAGCATTTATCTTTAGCAGTTGGTAATCATGTGGTGCCGGAGGACTTGATGCCTATTATAGATGAATTGGTGAACGCATTGGAACAATCTATAGGATTAGGCGAAGAAACGCCATTCTATAATCTGTTAATTACACATCATGACTTAAAAATAAAGACAGATGTTAATGCAGTTACTTTTTCCGGCGGTGTTGCTGATTGTATAAAGGCTGATAACGTTACAGATTGGTTTCAATATGGTGATATTGGATTATTATTGGGCAATCGTATAAAAAATTCATTATTTTTTACCAAATGTCATGTGCTTGACACAGTAGAAACAATACGGGCAACAGTGGTTGGTGCCGGTTCTCATACGGCAGAAGTTAGTGGCTCAACTATCAGTTATACGGATGAAATTTTACCTATAAAAAATGTGCCGGTTTTAAAACTTGCTAAAGAGGATGAACAATTAAAAGCTTCGGAATTGGCCGCTCAAATTCGTAGTAAATTAGATTGGTATCTAACGGATGATAATCAATTAACAAATGTGGCCCTTTCTTTTCAAGGAATAAAATCTCCGTCATTTGCAGATATTCAGCGCTATGCAATGGGAATTACAGAAGGGGTAGCAAAATTACGAGAAGCCGGATTTCCCTTATTGATTATTGTGACTGAAGATATGGCGAAAGCTTTGGGCAATAGCATATATTCTATGTTACCGGAAAAAAGTCCGTTTGTTTGCATTGATTCTATTGTCGCCGAAAACGGTGATTATATAGATATTGGTACGCCTGTGGCCGGAGGTAATGTATTGCCGGTCATTATCAAAACACTTGTTTTTAATTAGAAGGAGTGATGGAAGCATGATTTTAAAGACTCGACTCTTTGGTAATACGTATGAGTTCGGCTCTGTGAAGGAAGTATTGGCCAAGGCTAATGAAGAAAAATCAGGGGATAAGTTGGCCGGAGTAGCGGCGGCTTCTGCTGAAGAACGCGTAGCAGCAAAAACAGTTTTAGCACAACTTACGCTAAACGACTTATTTAATAATCCTGTTGTACCTTATGATGAAGATGAAGTAACACGAATTATTATTGATCAGGTTAACACTCGAATTTTTGATTCTATTAAGAACTGGACCGTTGAAGAATTAAGAGAATGGTTATTATCTGATACCACTACGGATAATGATATTAAGTTTGTTAGACGCGCATTGACTGCTGAAATGATTGCGGCTGTATGTAAGCTCATGTCAAATATGGATTTAATCGTTGCAGCGAAAAAAATTCGTATTGAAAAAACGGCTAATACAACAATCGGTAGACCAGGTACATTCTCGGCTCGATTACAGCCTAACCATACAACTGATAATATTGACGGTATCATGGCATCGGTTATGGAAGGTTTATCCTATGGCATCGGTGATGCCGTAATTGGATTAAATCCGGTTGATGATTCAGTGGAAAGTGTAAAAAGAATTCTACATAAATTTGAAGAGTTCAGAAGTGAATGGGATATTCCAACTCAAACCTGTGTATTGGCACATGTAACGACTCAAATGGAAGCAATTCGTCAAGGTGCACCAACAGGCTTGGTGTTCCAATCTATAGCGGGATCTGAAAAAGGTAATACTGCTTTCGGTCTTAATGCTGCAACGTTGGAAGAAGCAAAAGCATTGGCTTTAAGAGAAGGTCGTGTAGCAGGACCTAATGTAATGTATTTTGAAACAGGACAGGGGTCCGAATTATCGTCAGATGCACATAACGGAGCCGACCAAGTAACAATGGAAGCAAGATGCTATGGCTTTGCTAAAAAATTTGACCCTTATATCGTAAATACAGTAGTTGGTTTTATCGGACCGGAATATTTATATGACTCTAAACAAGTTATTCGTGCCGGTTTAGAAGATCACTTTATGGGTAAACTAACCGGTATTTCTATGGGCTGTGATGTATGTTACACCAATCATATGAAAGCGGATCAAAATGATATGGAAAACCTGACAATACTTTTAGCAAGTGCAGGTTGTACATATATCATGGGTATTCCACATGCTGACGATATTATGTTGAACTATCAAACTACCGGTTTTCATGAAACGGCAACAATTCGCGATATGTTTAATTTACGTCCCATTAAAGAATTTGAAATTTGGTTGGAAAAGATGGGCTTTATGGATAATGGTAAATTGACTCCAATAGCAGGCGATGCATCTGTATTCTTGAAATAAGCGAGGTGATAAGGATGAATGAAACAGAATTAAAAGGGATGATTGAATCTATTTTAGGTGAGTTAGTAAAAGCTAAAGGATTAGATAGCGTTGAACCTGCCAAACGGACCAAAGAAGTAAATAAGTTAGGCGATTCTGTCGGGAGTAATATTATTTCAAATGAATTTCTACCGGATATTTCAGAAGTCGATTTAAAGAAGCAATTGTTAGTAGATAATCCGCATGATAGAGAAGGTTATTTGAAAATGAAAAGTTATACGGCTGCACGGTTGGGTGTAGGCCGTTGCGGAACCCGATATAAAACACAGTCGGTTTTGCGCTTCCGGGCGGATCATGCAGCTGCTCAAGATGCGGTATTCTCAGATGTTAATCCTGAATTGGTTGAAGAAATGGGATTTATTCCGGTTCGAACGGTATGCAAAAATAAAGATGAATATATTACGAGACCGGATCATGGTCGAATCTTTGACGAAGCCAATACCGAAATTATTAAACAGAATGTCAAAAAAGGTGCCAAACTTCAAGTCGTTGTAGGTGATGGCTTAAGTTCAGCAGCCATTGAAGCAAATATTCGTGATGTTATTCCGGCTTTAAAGCAGGGCCTTAAAAAATACAATCTCGATTTTGATAAGGTTTTATTTGTTAAGTATTGTCGTGTACCGGCAATGGATCCAATCGGCGAAATTAGTGATGCTGATGTGGTATGTCTCTTTGTGGGCGAACGCCCAGGCTTGGTAACAGCTGAATCAATGAGTGCATATATAGCATATCGACCTACCGTAGGAATGCCTGAATCTCGACGTACTGTAGTGTCTAATATACATAAAGGTGGTACACCGGCTGTAGAAGCAGGTGCCTATATTGCAGATATTATTAAAAACATGTTGGAAAAGAAAAAATCCGGTATTGAATTGAAATAGGTAAAGGAGGGACGTTTGTGAAAAATCAACGTTTAGGTGCTAACGTATTGAGCGTACAAATTATTCCTAATGTGGATGCCGGACTTGCAACGCAATTAGGTTTGACAAGTGCTCAAAGATCATTGGGCCTCATTACGGCAGACTGTGATGATGTTACATATGTTGCTTTGGATGAAGCTACAAAAACCGCAGAAGTTGATGTTGTTTATGCTAAAAGCTTTTATGGTGGTGCAGGTAACGCATCTACTAAATTAGCTGGTGAAGTTATCGGGATTTTAGCCGGTCCAAGTCCGGCAGAAATTACTAGTGGCTTAGAAACCGCAGTACATGTAATTACAGAAGAAGCTAGTTTTATCAGTGCTAATGAAGATGGTTCAATACCATACTTTGCACATGTAATTTCTCGATCCGGTCGTTTTTTATCTAAATCGGCGGAAATTAATGAAGGTGAAGCTATTGCCTATTTAATTGCTCCACCTTGTGAAGCTATGGTTGGCCTTGATGCGGCATTAAAAGCTGCAGATGTTAGATTATGTGTATTTTATGGCCCTCCATCTGAAACTAACTTTGGCGGTGGCTTGTTGACAGGTAGTCAATCTGCTTGTAAAGCAGCGTGTACCGCATTTGCTCAAGCTATTCAGAATGTAGCTGATAATCCATTAAGCTATTAAGGAGGACTAAATGAAGGCACTAGGCATGGTAGAAGTAAGAGGTTTCCTAGGTGCTGTTAGTGCTGCTGATGCAGCCTTAAAGGCTGCAAATGTGGAATTGAATAGTGAACAACGTGTAGGTGGCGGTCGAAGAACGATTTTGCTTGTCGGTGATGTAGCAGCAGTTCAAGCCGCGGTTGATGCGGCCGTAGTTATAGCGAAACAGCTTGGTTGCTACTGCACGAGTCATGTAATCCCACGAGCTGACGAAGCTATTGCAAAGTTAATGGGTGGTAAATTAGCACAAAGTGCTGAATCTGATGATGCAGATAAAGAGTTAATAACAGCAAACACAAATAATGGGTTAAAGACTTCTGAGACAGAACCGTTAGAAAACCTTGCCGGTGATCCTGAAAAGAATTCAGAGACACAGGTAGCTTTGGAAACTGAAGATATAGAAGAAAAAAAGGAAAATTTTGATGAGAGTGCATTACGACAAAAATTAATGGCGTATAAAGTTGTAGATTTGCGTAAAAAAGCATATGCCATGAATGTACACGGTATGAAACGAACAGCAATTAAATTTGCCAATAAAGAGGCCCTCATTAAAGTGATTATAGATGAAGTGAAACGAGGTGGCACGTTTTGAACTTAGTTGATAAGGATTTACAATCCGTTCAAGAGGTTCGTCTTCTTTTGGCAAAAGCAAAAGAAGCCCAAAAAAAATTAGCAGTACTTACACAAAGTCAAATTAATGATATTACAAAAGCCGTTTGCGAAGCGACTTATAAAGAACGTGTTCGTTTAGCAAAACTAGCCCATGAAGAAACCGGATTCGGTAAATGGGAAGATAAAGTTTTAAAAAATGCGTTTGCATCAAAACAAGTTTATGCTCATATGAAAGATATGAAAACGGTTGGTGTCATTAATGATGATAGAGTTAATAAGGTTATGGAAGTCGCTGTTCCGGTAGGTGTTATTGCCGGTTTGGTACCGTCAACAAATCCAACATCTACAGTAATTTTCAAATCTTTGATTGCGTTAAAAGCGGCTAATAGTATTGTGTTTTCACCACATCCTACAGCAATTAAATGTATTGGTGAAACCGTAAAAATTATTCGCAAAGCATTGAAAGGAATCGGAGCACCTGAAGATGCTGTATCTTATATGACAATGCCGACCATGGAAGGCACTGCCGAATTGATGAAAAGTAAGAATACAGATTTAATTTTAGCAACCGGTGGTTCGGCTATGGTAAAGGCTGCTTATTCTTCCGGTACACCTGCTTTGGGCGTTGGTCCGGGCAACGGTCCTGCTTATATCGAAAGAAGTGCGGATGTTAAATTAGCAGTAAAGAGAATTATTGATTCCAAAACGTTTGATAATGGTACTATTTGTGCCTCAGAACAATCCATCATTGCTGAAACTGTTAATAAAGATGCAATTTTAAAAGAGTTAGAGGCCCAGGGCGCATACATTTTAAACCCGGAAGAAGCTACACGCTTAGGTACCTTTATTCTACGTGCTAATGGGACTATGAACCCTGCAATCGTCGGGAAGTCAGCACAAGTTATCGCTAAATTGGTTGGCCTTGAAATTCCATCCGATCGAATTCTATTAGTTGCACCGGAAACCGGAGTAGGACCTAAGTATCCGTACTCTCATGAAAAATTAGCGCCAATTCTTGCTTTTTATACGGTTGCTAATTGGGAAGAAGCTTGTGATTTATCGATTCGCATCTTAGAAAATGAAGGTGCAGGTCATACTCTAATTATTCATACTGAAAATAATGATGTTGTACGTGAATTCGGTTTACGTAAACCGGTGTCAAGATTACTTGTAAATACGCCGGGGGCGTTGGGCGGAATCGGAGCTACTACTAATATCACACCTTCATTAACTTTGGGGTGTGGAGCAGTGGGTGGCAGTGCTACATCAGATAACGTAGGTCCTCAGAGTTTATTTAACTTACGAAGAGTAGCGTATGGTGTCCGCGAATTGGAAGATTTACGTAAAACTGAAAACGCCGATAGCGTGCCTGTTGGTGCTACATTAGGAGTTGAATCGCAAGAAGTAGTTATTCGTGCTATTGTAGAACAAATTATGGCTAAATTGAAATAGCTTTTATTTGGATGGTAATAATATTAATTAGATATATTACAAATTATTTTAATTTTAATTTTTACTAGTTATTTTTAGGAGGTAATTATTATGTCGAGCACAAATGCATTAGGAATGATTGAAACAAGAGGTTTGGTTGGCGCTATTGAAGCGGCAGATGCAATGGTAAAAGCTGCGAATGTAACACTTATCGGTAAAGAACAAGTTGGCGGCGGTTTGGTAACAGTTATGGTTCGTGGTGATGTTGGTGCTGTAAAAGCAGCTACTGATGCTGGTGCAGCAGCTGCTGAACGCGTAGGCGAACTTTTATCAGTACACGTAATTCCACGTCCACATACTGAAGTAGATGCAATTTTACCTGGCAAAGCTGAATAATTTACCGGTTACGAAATTACGGGCAGTGCGTAAGTAGTGATAGAGAGCGCGTAAAGCGCTCTCTATTCATAAGAAAGGGTTCCTATGAAAGTTATAACTGAAGAAACAATACGTCAATTATTACGGAAACAACAACTTCATAGCGGCGAAGCATTAAAGGTATCTGAACCTAGTATAATTACGCCATCAGCTCAATCCTATTTACGAGAACATCAAATTCAGGTTTTGCAGCTTAGCCAAAATTCAAACGATTCCGATAACTTGCAGACATCAACATCGTGTGCTAGGGAAGTATATTGTCATGATGAGTTAAGTTATCTGGATAATGAAATATTAAAACTTCGAGATTTGTTATATTTCCCTTTGTTACCGGATGATTTTTTTGATGAACAGCTTTGGCAATATTGGCAACGACAGCAATTGGCACTTGAAGAATTTAAAGTAAAACAATATAAAGTGCCCTTACAGATGGAATTATCATTACCGCCGCAAGTATTTAATTTTAAATTATGCTCATGGCGTCTTTGGCAATGCTCAGTGATGTCTCTGCGGCGACAATTGGAATATGTTGAAAGTTTATTAAAGCCGTACAATACAATTTCACAATCGTTTTCTGACTGGATTAGTCAGATAAAAGGAATCCTTGATAATTCGTAAGGAGGTGATAGGGTGAATGTTATAGATGATATTGTTAATGAAGTATTGAAACAAATTGGAGAAGTATTACCAAATAAAGATAAGACTTTTGTAATTGAAGGTTCTGGTCGACATGTTCATTTATGTAGGCAAGATATAGAGCGTTTGTTCGGTGAAGGCTATGAGTTAACTAAAGTTAAAGAATTATCGCAACCCGGACAGTTTGCTTGCCAAGAGCGTGTAAATTTGGTAGGGCCTAAAGGGATGCTAACTAATGTTGTTATTTTAGGACCCGAGCGAGAACATTCTCAAGTAGAGGTTTCTTTAACCGATGCTCGGTTGTTGGGCGTGAAAGCACCTACTCGAGAAAGTGGGGATTTGAAAGGCTCAGCCGGAATAATAATCGTAAATAAAGATAGACATATAGCCTTAGAGGAAGCTTGTATTGTCGCTAAACGGCATGTTCATGTAGCAGAGGCTGATGCAGCACGTTTAGGCGTTACTAATGGGCAAATTGTAAAAGTAAAAACTCATACGGATAGACCACTTATTTTTGATGATGTAGTTATAAGAGTAAGCCCTAAGTATCAAACTTTTATGCATATTGACTTTGATGAAGCTAATGCCTGTGACTTGAAAAATGGTGATCTTGGGGAAATTATAGAATAGAGGTGATAGTTATGACATTAAGTGAATTAGAGACTATTGTTCAAACTATTACTAATCGAATTTGGAAAGAAATTTCTGATAAAAATGTTAAACCCAAAATTGGAATTAATGCATTGAGTAGTGATACTAAGGATGCTATGAAACAGATTATAAGACATGAAGAAAAAGTATCCGGTATACAAGCTGAAAACATTAATATTACCGACCATAAGCAAGCATTAAATATTGAGTTTTTGTCATTGCCTGAGTTAAGTGAAGTGGCACATCTTATGCCGCAAAATGATACCACGAAAAAAATTGTGGAATCTTTATTACTGCGAAGGCCGGTGATTATACATCGGATTCCTGAAATCACTAAGATGAATAATGGATCTATTCCATATGCATTAAAGCAACAATGGCAGAGTATATTAAGTAAGTGTAAACAGTTTGGAGTTTCTTTTGGCGATAATGTCCAATCTGTGTATACGGGCAAAAAAAGTAATGAAGTAAAACGGAAAAATAGCAACTCAACATTAAAACCGGTATTTATTACGGTTGCTAAAGTAGTTGAAATGGTAGATTCCGGAGAAAAAATGCCGACAAATGCACGACTTACGCCATTAGCGCAGGATTATATTCGAGAGCATAATTTGAATTTATAAGGAGTGATACTGTGCTGATTGCTAAAGTGATTGGTAGTTTATGGTCTACCAGAAAAGATGAAAAGCTTAATGGTTGGAAATTTATGATTGTTAGAGAGTTAGAAGTCGATGGGGTAACCGAGAAAGAATCATTTGTGGCGGCAGATAATGCCGGATCCGGTATCGGTGATACCGTATTGGTTACATTAGGTGCGGCGGCCAGAATTTCTGCAGAAAATCTTAATACGCCTATCGATGCAATGATTGTTGGGGTTATTGACTCGATTGATACCGCCGGTTAGGAGATGCAACTATGAGTATTAATGAAATTATTATGTATATCATGGTTCTCTTTATGATTATAGGGGGCATAGATAAGTGTATTGGCAATAAACTTGGTTTAGGTGAAAAATTTGAAGAAGGAATAATGGCAATGGGTGCTTTAGCAATGTCAATGGTGGGGATTATTACCATCGCACCTATATTAGCTAAAGTGTTAAGTCCGATAGTTGTTCCTGTTTATACAATGTTGGGAGCTGACCCATCAATGTTTGCGACCACTTTATTGGCCAATGACATGGGGGCTTTGCGTTAGCTCAACAAATGGCATTAAATCCGGAAGCCGGTTTATTTGCCGGTGCTATCTTGGGTGCTATGATGGGGCCTACTATTGTATTTACAATTCCGGTTGCTTTGGGAATTATTGAAAAAGAAGATCATCAGTATTTGGCAACAGGAGTATTATGTGGCATCGTTACGATTCCTTTAGGTTGTTTAGCAGGCGGTTTGGCTGCCGGTATGAGTTTAGGTATGATTTTAGCCAACTTAGTTCCTATCGTAATTTTTGCAGTGCTTGTTATTTTAGGCCTTTGGTTGGCCCCGGAAATGATGATTAAATGCTTTACCGTTTTTGGACAAGGGGTTGTAATTGTTGCTGTACTTGGTCTAATTTTAGGAGCATTACAATTATTGGTTGGTATTACTGTAATTGAAGGTATTGCACCTGTAACTGAGGGGATTGAAATCGTAGGTGGTATTGCGTTGACTTTAGCCGGTGCATTTTGTTTGGTGGCTTTTATCACTAAAGTATTTAACAAACCGCTTATGAAAATGGGTTCGGCTTTAGGTATGAATGAAGTAGCTGCAGCCGGTATGGTAGCAACATTAGCAAACAATATCCCTATGTTCCAAATGCTCAAAGATATGGATACACGCGGAAAAATCTTGAATGTTGCATTCGCTGTTTCGGCATCCTTTGTCCTTGGAGATCATTTAGGTTTTACTGCCGGTGTGGCTAAAGAGATGATCTTCCCTATGATTGTAGGCAAATTGGTAGCCGGTGTAACTGCAATTTTAGTCGCTATGTTTATGTCTAAACGCATTATGGCAAAAGCTAAGAAATGAGGTGCTGAAAATGTCAAATATCACTCGTGAAATGATAGAAACATTAGTGCGCCAAGTTGTGAACGAAAAATTAATGGTTACTAAGTCTATATCAAATAGTGGTGTCGGTGTAGTAAAGCTACCAATGATTGATGTAACTGAAGAAGATCGATTGGATACCGGGAACCCTAATGATAAAGTATATACTAAAGATTTGTTTTCATTAGATGAAAGTCCACGTTTAGGCTGTGGCTTGATGTTTATGGAAGACACTACATTCGACTGGACTTTGAATTATGATGAAATTGATTATGTAATTGATGGTGAGTTAAGTATTATTATTAATGGCGAGACGATTACAGCCGGACCGGGTGAAATCCTTTTGATTCCAAAGGGAAGTTCAATTCAGTTTTCTGTAAAAGGTAAAGCAAGATTTGTTTATGTTACCTATCCGGCAGATTGGCAATCGCAAGCCTAATAGAATGTTGATGAGTGTTAAAGCGAATACCGGACATTCTTTTATAGGTAAGGAGGTAAGGGCATGACTGAGAAAGAAAATTTAGCCAGTGTATTAGCCGGGGCATATAAATTGGATTATCGATGGCTCGTTATTGATTCGGAGCTGTTACAAATAAGAATTTATAAAGATGTTTCTGACGAAACGGAAGTTCCTTTGGAACTAAATTTTGATCCTCATTTTGCACAGTATATTGTGAATGTGTGTAAAAATAAGGACAATCCAATTGTTATTTCGGAAGTATTGGTTGAATTTTGTGCATCAGAAACACATGCTCTTTATTATGATAAGAAAAGCTATGAGGAACAAGCTATAGCTATCCGTCATAAACCGAATGAATTAACTGCTATACGAGAAGACGGGGAACGTTATTTATTAACGTTAAACGGCGTAGTACGCACAAATCCGGGGGATTGGGTAATTCGTGGTGTTAATGGTGAAGAGTATCCTTGTGACCCTGAAATTTTTAAAAAACTTTATGATATTATAGAAGAAGAACCTAAAGCATAGTATAATTAAAAAAACTGATTCAGTTTTCTGTAATCAGTAGTTTAATTAATTCTATGTTGGGAGTGAATCTTATGTCAGACTTAAAAGTAGGTGACAAAGCACCGGATTTTTCCGTTGTAAATGATGTCAATGAAACCGTTAACTTAAAAGATTTAGCAGGGCAAAAAGTTATTTTATATTTCTATCCGAAAGACAATACTCCTGGTTGCTCCATTGAAGCACAACAATTCAATGAAGCGTACAAAAAATTGCAAGATGCCGGTTATGTTGTTTTGGGTGTCAGTCGCGACACGGTAAAACGTCATGTGAACTTTAAAGAAAAATACGATCTGCAATTCAATCTCTTGGCCGACACCGATGAAGCCTTTTGTAATGCCTACGGTGTCATGAAAGAGAAGAAACTCTACGGCAAAACCTCCATCGGCATCGAACGGTCCACCTTTGTCATCGACGAAAAAGGCGTGTTAACCCATATCTACCGTGGAGTAAAAGCTAAAGAACACGTAGGGCAACTATTAGCTGATTTGAATATTCAATAGGTTGTTTCAAATTAATTTTCCACCACGGCTATCGCATGGTGAAGGCAACCTTCCGGCCTGCAGCAAATCGCTCTTAGGCGATTCACTAAGTAGTCTCAATGTTTAGTCTGTAGAAGGGATAAAAGATTTCCGCATTCTTCTGAGTTGCGCCGGCCGCGGGAATTGCTAGTTGCACAACAGTGATCCGAATTACGGCGGAATGTGCTTAGAGAAAAAAGCCCCATATACCTATCTTGAATGTCCATTAGCCGAATGGGTTGGGACTGAAAGATAGGTATATGGGGCTTTTATTTTGCAATTCCAATGTAATTAGAATACTGTAGGCGACTGCTATTCCTGAGCCGGTGCCAACGCACTCCACCAATGCCGCCGATACGCTTTTATCCCTTCCAGCACCACTTTTGATGCTTTGGATGCCAAGGCTTTGCTGGCCGGTGGGATGCCTTCCAGGCGATAGGCAATACCCATTTCCTTGTACTTAGCCGTACCCATCACGTGATACGGCAGGCAGTCGATGGTCTCCAGGTTTTTCAAAGAGCCGGCGAAAAAGCCGAGTCGATACCAACGATCTGCGTTATCCGTTATAGTAGGCACCACAACATGGCGCACCCAAATCGGCACATTGTGCTCATCGATGAAGCGGGCAAATTTCAAAATTTGTTTATTGCTTTGACCGGTCAAGGCGCTGTGTTTGTCGTCGTCGATTTCTTTTAAATCTAAGATAACGAGACTTGTTACGGCCATCAGCTTTTCGTATTGCTCTCGTTTGCTTTCTTCAAAGTAGATACCGCTCGTATCAAGGCAAGTATGAATGCCTCGTTCTCTAAAGTAGCTGAATAGCTCGATAACAAATGGCAGCTGCATTAATGCTTCGCCACCGGTGACGGTGAGGCCGCCGTTTTTATAAAAACTCTGATTGCGCTCAAATTGTTCCCATACTTCTTCGATGGTAATATTTTTACCTTGCTGCGCATCCCACGTATCCGGGTTATGGCAATAGGCACAGCGCATCGGGCAGCCCTGTAAAAATAGCACCATTCGTACACCGGGGCCGTCAACGGTGCCCATGGTTTCCAGAGAATGAATTCGTCCAATCATAATACGCCTTTCGTAATAAAAAATAGAAGCAAAAGAATTACCAGTAAGAAGCAAAATACAAAATGCGAAGGGCAAAGGGAGATTTTTCCACCCTTATATGACAATAGGCTCCTCGATACGGGGAGCCTATTGCACTATATATAACTACTGAGAAGGGGAGGGATAGAAGTTACATTTGTTCGTGGAAGGTACGAGAAATAACTTCATCCTGTTGTTGTTTCGTCAATTTGTTGAAGTGCACGGCATAACCGGATACACGAACGGTCAACTGTGGATATTTTTCAGGGTACTGCTGTGCATCGAGGAGCATTTCACGGTCGAAAACGTTGACGTTCAAATGATGACCGCCTTTTTCAGAATAGCCATCCAATAACTCTACTAAATTATCGATTTGTTGTTCGTTGCTCATATTACTTGTCCTCCTTTTCGGAAATGGAAACATTAGGCTCGCGACAGGCCAGGTTTTCATTATTGACAGGTAAACCGGTCGGCATATCGCTCTGTAAAACTGCATCAAGATCCAGATCGATGTCTAAATCACTCATACGAACCATGGTTTCGCCATTTTTGCCAAGCGCATCCGGAATGATGGAGAAGGTGTTGGAAATACCGTCGCTCGCATCACGCCAAGGCATTTTGGCAACTGACGCCATGGAAGAAACAGCCCCGTGAGAGTCGCGTCCGTGCATCGGATTAGCGCCCGGTGCAAACGGTGTACCCTGTTTACGGCCGTCCGGTGTGCTACCGGTGGCGTTACCGTATACTACATTGGATGTAATTGTCAAAAGGGACATGGTAGGCACACTTTCGCGGTAGGTAGGATGTTTACGGATTTTGTTCATGAATGCGGATACAACGAAGGCCGCCAAATCATCAACACGGTCATCGTCGTTACCGTATTTAGGGAAATCCCCTGTGATTTCAAAATCAACAGCTACCCCGTTTTCATCACGAATCGGTTTTACCTTGGCATATTTAATAGCGGACAAGGAGTCGGCTACTACGGATAAACCGGCAATACCGGTGGCAAACCAACGCGTAACTTTGCGGTCGTGAAGCGCCATTTCCAATTTTTCGTATGCATATTTATCGTGCATGTAGTGAATGATGTTGAGGGCATTCACGTAAACGCCGGCCAACCATTCCATCATGTCGTCAAAACGTTCCATTACTTCATCGAAATCAAGGTATTCGGAAGTAATCGGACGATATTTAGGTCCAACTTGTTTTTTGAGTTTTTCATCGACACCGCCGTTGATTGCATAGAGCAAGCATTTAGCGAGGTTACAACGAGCGCCGAAGAACTGCATTTCTTTACCGATACGCATTGGTGATACGCAGCAGGCGATAGCATAGTCGTCACCGCTGTTAGGACGCATCAATTCGTCGTTTTCATACTGAATCGAAGACGTTTGGATGGACAATTTAGCACAGAAACGTTTGAAACCATCCGGCAAGCGAGGGGACCAGAGAACGGTGAGGTTCGGTTCCGGAGCCGGGCCTAAGTTGGTCAGCGTGTGCAAGTAACGGAAGGACATTTTGGAAACGAGCGGACGACCGTCGGAGCCCATCCCGCCGATGGATTCGGTTGTCCAAACCGGATCGCCGGTGAAGAGGTTATTGTATTCGATAATGCGGGCAAAACGCACCATGCGAAGTTTCATGATGAAATGGTCAACCATTTCCTGAATTTCTTCTTCTGTATAGCGGCCTTCTTTAAGGTCACGTTCGGCGTAGATGTCGAGGAAGACAGTGTTACGGCCGATAGACATGGCAGCGCCGTTTTGTTCTTTAATAGCGCCTAAATAACCGAAGTATAACCACTGAATCGCTTCTTTTACGTCTTTGGCCGGTTGGCTGATATCGAAGCCGTAAGAAGCCGCCATAGCTTTTAATTCTTTTAAGGAACGAATTTGGTCACGAATTTCTTCACGGTCGCGAATAATCGTAGCCGTCATGTCGCCCATAGTGATGGCGAAATCTTTTTCTTTTTCTTCGATTAAGCGGTCAATCCCGTAAAGGGCTACACGGCGATAGTCGCCGATGATACGACCGCGGCTGTACGCATCCGGTAAACCGGTAATGATGTGTGCGGAACGAGCGGCACGCATTTCCGGCGTATACACATCGAAAACACCGTCATTGTGAGTTTTACGATGCTTTTTGAAAAAGTCTTCCAGCTGAGCGTCCATTTCGAAACCGTATTCTTGTAAAGCACTCTTGGCTGTACGTAAACCGCCGTACGGGAACATAGCGCGTTTCAACGGTTTATCGGTTTGAAGACCAACAATTTGTTCTAATTCTTTGATAATGTAGCCGGGGCCGTGGGAGGACACCGAAGTGGCAATATCCGTATCGGCATCGATAACGCCGCCTTTTTCTTTTTCTTCCTCATACAGACGAAGAACTTCTTGCCAAAGTTTAAGAGTACGATCCGTAGGACCGGCTAAAAATGAGTCGTCCCCAACATAGGGGTTATAGTTACGTTGGATAAAGTCACGAACGTCAATGGCTTTATCCCATACACCTGTAATGAAGCCTTTCCATGCAGTATTTTGCATTGCGGCACCTCCATTAAGGAAATAAAGAATTATTATAAGATGCTTTAAGTGTATACCGAATTGGCATTTAATTCAATAATTGTAATGATATTAATTTTCGATTGTTAAAATGCTAAAAATAAAAGATGTGTAAAAATAAGACTTTTTATGACATATCTATAAAAATTTATGTCAAAAAAACAAAAATTATTGTTAGCTATCATTACGGTGTATGACTAAGAAATGTCTTTTTGGATTGTTTTTATCCATAAAATATGACTTTGTTTCTTATGATTATATTATAAAGCAGGGGATACCAATAGTCTGTAGCTATAGCTACAAAAATAGTGGGAATTAAAAATTAAGCGTGACTCAAGCTATAAGCCGGCATTAAATTTTATATTTAAAATTTTGAATATAAAGTGGACATATAGGAATAAAGCTGTTTGAATTGTGAAATAACACACTTACAAAATGTTTATTGCAAATTTACGTTTTTACTACTAGACAAGATAAATGAAAAATGTTATCATTAACACATAGAAATATTGAAAAAATTAAATCTAGTGGATTGCGGTTGCCAAAAGGCAATCGATGATTATAAAATTCGATAATTCTTTTTTCGTAACATTTTTGTTATGTATTTTATTTTTATCCCCTTGGACGGGGAAGGAGGTATTTTTATGGCATACACATTACCTGAATTACCATATGCTTACGAAGCTTTAGAACCGCATATCGATGCAGAAACAATGCATTTTCATCATGATAAACACCACAACACCTATGTTGTTAACTTAAACGCTGCTATTGAAAAACATCCTGAATTGGGTGAAAAAGACGTAGAAGCGTTGATCACTGACTTAAACGCTGTACCGGAAGATATCCGCACGGCTGTTCGCAACAATGGCGGCGGTCATGCTAACCATACATTCTTCTGGAACATTTTGGCACCGAATGCAGGCGGTAACCCTACGGGCGCTATTGCCGGTGCTATCGATGAAGCTTTCGGCAACTTCGAAAACTTCAAAGCTGAATTCGGCAAAGCTGCTACCGGTCGTTTCGGTTCCGGTTGGGCTTGGCTCGTAGTAAACAACGGCAAATTGGAAATCTTGTCCACGGCTAACCAGGACTCCCCACTTAGTGACGGCAAAACTCCGGTATTGGGCCTTGATGTGTGGGAACATGCCTATTACTTGAAATATCAGAACCGCCGCGCCGATTATGCGGAGAACTTCTTTCAGGTTGTCAACTGGGACTTCGTGGAAGAACTTTTGGGAAAAGCATAATTTACCGGATCAAAAAAGAACTTCCTTCTTCAGGGAGGTTCTTTTTCGTGGATCCATGACAGAAATATTTCATTTGGAAAAAATAAAAGTCTGAAAAGGAGAACTTCTCAGACTCGAATCACTGGAGCCGACAACAGGATTTGAACCTGCGACCTACGCATTACGAATGCGCCGCTCTACCAGCTGAGCTATATCGGCATTGACAAGTTATATTCTACTTATAGGAAGAGAATTTGTCAATATAAAAGGAATATAAACCGCTTATTTCTTTTTGCTGACCAGGAAACCGGTGCCCTGCTGGTTTGCCATAATGACGATGTCGCTGATTTGGACACGCTTCGGGCGGTTCACCGCAAAGATGATTATATCGGCTATATCTTCCGCCTGAAGGGCATCAATACCTTCATAAACGGCAGCAGCTCTTTCCTTGTCGCCATGGAAACGGACTTCGCTGAATGGCGTTTCCACGATACCCGGCTGGATGGTAGTGACTTTGATGTCGCTGTCTATGACTTCGATACGGATGCCGTCACTGAAAGTTTTTACCGCCGCTTTGGTAGAACAGTAGACCGCGGCTCCGGCGTAAGCGTAGAGTCCCGCTGTGGAACCGAGGTTTATGATATGCCCCGTGTTCCGCTTAAGCATGGCGGGAAGGAAGGCACGGGTCACAAGGAAAAGTCCTTTGATGTTTGTGTCGATGGTTTGGATGATATCATCGACATCGTTGCTGCTGTACGGTTCAAGACCTCTGGCAAGTCCTGCGTCATTTACGAGGACATCGGGGGTGCCCGTTTCGGAAAGGCAGCGGCCGGCAGTGTTTTGTACGGCATCCTGATCTCTTACATCAAGGGGATACGGCGTGACTTTGACTCCATAATCTTTTTCAAAGCCGTTTTTGACGGCATAAAGTTTTTCCTCGTTTCTTGCGGCAAGCGCCAAATCAAAGCCGTTTTCTGCAAGTGCTTTGGCGGTAGCCAGTCCGATGCCGCTGGTCGCCCCTGTGATAAATGCAAGTTTATTCATACTGCCTCCTTCAATTGTTTTCCTTTATTATACTATGTTTTGCGCCGAAGGATAAATTCTTTTACAATAGGGGCAGGAGGCATTTATGAAAGAAATAGGATATGCGTTATTGGCTGTGTTATTAATGGCGGGATGCGGGTTGGACAGCAGGGAGGAAAAAGCGCCTGCTGCAGAAGACATTCCGGCGGCACAGGAAATAAAAGTCCATGAGATCCCGGCGGTATCGGAAACACTGTACCATAAAGCGGCACAGGCTTATGGGAAAGGACATCGTACAGAGGCGCTTCGTTTGGCTAATCAGGCAATTAATGAGGATGGAGAAAATTATAAGGCGCTTTCTCTCAAGGGAATTATTCTTGCCTTCGATATTTCTCCTGACGAAGGGATTCCTTTTATTGAAAAGGCGCTTTCCATTTCACCTTCCTATGTACAGGCTGATTATGACATGGCCGTTGCTCAAAAGTTAGGCAGGCATTATGACGAGTCTATCGTGTATTTTCAAAAGGTTCTGAAAGCAGATCCGCAGAATACGTGGTCTTACTACGGGATTGCCACGAATTTTGCGGATAAGAAAGACAGGAAGCAGGCATTGGATTACCTGGAGAAAGCGGTTCTCCTTGGAGGACAGGATGTCGTTTCCGCGGCTTCTGTGCAGGATCACTTTGCTTTCCTCCGTGAGGATGCGGAGTTTAAGAGAATATTGCAGCTGAAGCAGGAATAAAAAAACAAAATGCCGACCGACAGTGGTGGGGCATTTTGTTTTTCAGCTGTCATTCTTTAAATGCTTCGGCCAGCTGACTCAGCCCTTTTTCTAAGATGGATTTCGGGCAGGCGATATTGAAGCGGAAAAATTTATTTCCTTCCGGGCCGAACATGGAGCCTATGTCGAGCCAAAGCTTTGCGTCGTAAAGAAGTTTGTTTTCTAATTCTTTATCGGTGATGTCATACGCGTTGCAGTCGATCCAGAGAAGATAAGTCCCTTCCGGCTCGATGAGTTTCATTTTTGGCAGTCTGCCGGCAAGGAATTTTTTAGTAAAAGCAAGATTGTTTTCGATGTATTCCCAGACAGCGGCAAGCCATTCTTCCCCGCCGCGGTAGGCAGCCTCAGCTGCAATGATACCCATGACATTCGGGCGTTCATAGCCAAAAGAATCAAGGACGGCTTTAAATTTATTTCTGATGGACTCATTGGGAATAAGGATGTTTGATGTCTGGAGTCCTGCGATATTAAAAGTTTTACTGGGGGCGGTGCAGGTGACAGACCTGTCCGCTGCGTCTTTACTGACAGAGGCAAAGGGGATATGTTTGTGCCCTTTAAAGACGAAGTCGGCATGGATTTCGTCACAAATGACAGCGATATTGTACTTTCTGCAGATTTCCGCATAGGTACGCAGCTCCTCTTTCGACCACACACGGCCCACGGGGTTGTGGGGGGAGCAGAGGACAGCCGCCTTTACCTTGTGGGTTTTAATTTTTTCTTCCAGATCGGCAAAATCAATTTCATAATGGCCGTCTTTAAGAATAAGGGGGCTGTTAATGAGTTTTCTGTTATTCTGTGTGACGGCGGCATGAAAAGGATGGTAAACGGGCTGATTGATGAGGACGGCGTCATTTTCTTTTGTCAGAGCCTTTACGGCGATGTTGATGGCGGGAACGACGCCGGGAGTTTTGATGAGCCATTCCGGGCGGATATCCCAGTTGAAATGTTTTTTCTCCCAGCCGGCGAGCGCCCGGAAATAAGAAACGCCTGTGTCAGAGTACCCGTAAATACCATGCTCTACGCGGTCACGGAGAGCATCGGTGATGCAGTCCGCCACTTTAAAATCCATGTCGGCGATCCAAAAGGGGAGTGTATCTTCAGGGACGCCGTATTCTCCGGCGAAATCGTATTTAAGGCAGGACGTATTTTTTCTGTCGATGACGGTATCAAAATCAAATCGTTCCATAAAGTTCTCCTTTCATGAGAATCCATGCCCTTATGATAGCATGAACGGTTCTTTTAAGAACAGTTCCATGAAAGGAAATATATAAAGGCAAATGAAAACCGGGCAGCCCATGGTCAGCAGGAAGCCCGGTTTTGTGCATTATTTCTTTATTTCCCCGCCTTCCACGACAAGATCGTCGGGATTGACGGCACTGCCGTAAACGGGAGCCAATGTGGCTTCGTAGTTTTTGTGAAAAAAGTTTTCTTCGCCTAATTTTTTAATTTCATCATTGATATAGGCGAGGAGTTCTTTATTTCCTTTCTGTACGGCAGGAGCGATGGTGTCCAGATCGCCGAGAGAAGTGATGCCTACCTTAAAGTCCGGATTTTTCATTGCCCAGGCAAGAACTTCCGTGTTGTCCGTGGAGAAGGCCGCGCCTCTGCCGTCGAGGAGGGCGTTGAAGGTTTCTGTGTACTGGTCAAATTTCAGAAGTTTTACTTCAGGGTGGTGCTTGGCAAAATAGGTTTCCGCTGTCGTTCCTTTGGCGACGATGAGCAGCTTGTCTTTCAGCTGGTCAATGGATGTAATGTTGTCTTTTGCCGGAGAAACAACGCCGAGGGCGACTTTCATGTAAGGCAGGGCGAAGTCCACCTGCTCCGCTCTTTCCTTAGTGACAGTGAAATTGGCGAGGACGATATCTACTTTTCCCGTTTTCGCGTATTCCACACGGTTCGCCGGTTCAAGGGAGATATATTCCGCTTTTACGCCCAGGTCTTTGGCGAGGCGTTCGGCAAAGTATACATCATATCCCTGATAATTTCCGTCCTTGTCAATATAGCCGAAAGGCGCTTTGTCACTGAATACGCCGATGATCAGCTTTCCACTCTGCTTAATGTCCGCGATGGAACGGAAAGAGGCTTTCGGCGCAGCCTGTTTATCATTGGAATTTTTGCTTCCGCAGCCGGCGGCAAAGGCCATGGTACATACGAGCGTAATGGCGGTGAGGATGTACGATAGTTTCTTTAACATGGGGATCCCTTCTTTCTACTGGCTTCTTTCATATCTGAATGAATGTAAAAACTGTTTCGTCCGTTCCCGTTTCGGGTGATCAAAGAGTTCAGACGGAGTTCCTTCTTCTTCGATGACACCCTGATCAAAAAAGAGGATACGGTCTGCCACGGCACGGGCAAATTGCATTTCATGGCTTACGATGAGCATGGTCATGCCTTCTTTTGCCAGCTCCATGATGACGTCTAAGACTTCCCGCACCATTTCAGGATCAAGGGAAGCGGTGACTTCATCGAAAAGCATGATTTCCGGCTTCATGATGAGAGCGCGTATCATGGCGATGCGCTGTTTCTGCCCGCCTGATAATTCTCCGGGACGGGCGTTTTCTTTGTCTTCCAGTCCGATTCGTTTCAGCAGCTTCCTTGCTTCGGCGGTGACTTCTTCTTTTTTCCGTTTCTGCACTTCCATAGGGGCAAGGATGATATTCTCCAGAACGGTCATGTGAGGGAAAAGGTCATAGCTTTGGAAGACCATGCCGATACGCTGGCAGATAGCGGCTCTTGAGACGGAGCCATCGGAAATATTCTGCCCGTCCAGTTCCACTTTTCCTCCCGAAAGCGGCTCAAGGCCGTTGATACATCGCAGGAAAGTGGATTTGCCGCAGCCTGACGGTCCGATAATCACGACGACTTCACTTTTCTTTACATCAAGAGAGATGTCTTTTAAGATAAATTGTTTTCCAAATTTTTTGCTGAGATGCTCTGTGTGGAGCAGGATGTTTTCTGCCATATCAGTCTGTCCATTTCTTTTCCAAATAGGCCGCCATTCGGGAAAGCGGATAGCAGGCGAGGAAGTAAAGGAAAAATATTGCGGCGTAGATCCAAAGCGCCGCGTCGGGAGCGGTGTATCTGTTTGCCTCAATAATCTGCTGGCCTGTTTTCAGCATTTCCACGACACCGATGAGGACGACGAGAGAGGTGGTCTTGATGATCCGCGTAAACAGGTTGATTGCCGGCGGAAGCAAGCGTCGGAGCGACTGGGGGATAATGATGAAGTGGTACATCTGTCGGCGGGAAAGGCCTAAAGCTTCCGCGCTTTCATACTGGCTCTTAGGGATAGAGATGAGCGCGCCTCTGACGAGATCGCCCATTTCTGCCGTTCCCCATAAGATGAAAACGATGATAGAGGCAGCAAATCCGGACAGGTTGATATCGAACGCTCTCGTGATGCCGAAATAGGCGATGAAGAGAAGGACAAGCTGCGGCATGATGCGGATAAACTCCAGGTAAAATCGGGAAATAAGTTTTGCCGCTCTGTTCTGGAGTGTCATGAAAAGACCGGTAAAAAGGCCGAAAATCACGGAGCCGATTACGGAAAGAAGGGATATTTCCACGGTCGTCCATAATCCGGAAAGAAGGCGCAAACCGTTGCTGCCCTCAAACAGGATCCGTATTCCTGTATGATCCATGACGGAGCCTCCTTTCCAATAATGACGCTCCCGCCGAAATGGGGAGAAGGATGATGAGATAAGAAATGACGAGCATCCAGAGAGTTTCGTCAGTCTTATAGTAAAGTCCGATGAGGTCTTTGGCGATGTACATCAGGTCAGGCACTGCGCAGACGCTGAAAACAGAGGTTTCTTTGATAAGAAATAAGACGTTTGCGCAGAGAGGAGGAAGGGAAACGGTAAAAGCCTGCGGAAGAAGTACGAAACGGAAAATCTGATGCTCCGTAAGGCCGAGGGCGGCTGCCGATTCATATTGAGAGACAGATACAGACTCAATTCCGCTTCGGAGGGCTTCCGCCATGTAGCTTCCGCCAAGGAAAGTGAGTCCTACGGCGGCGCAGGTTTCACCGGAAATATGGATGCCTGCCTTTGGAAGACCGAAGTAGAGGAAAAAAAGCTGGACCAGGAGAGGCGTATTTCTTGACAGTTCCACATATGCCGTGGAAAGGGGAAGAAGAAAAGGAGTTTTTCTGTATCGGATCACGCTGATGACAAGTCCTGCAAGAAAAGAAAGAAAAATACCGGTTGCGCCGATGCCAAGTGTCGTCCATGCCGCCTTTGCGAAAAGGGGAGCGTATTTCATCATAAAATCAATATCCAAGATAAGCTCCTTTAGAATGGCGCCGCCTTTTCTTTTTGGCGGCAATCTGATGGAAAATATCCAAAATAAAAACGGGAAGCCTGCGCTTCCCGCTGATCCGTTCCTGCCATTCAGTTAATCATATCATTGGCAGAAAGTGTATAAAAAGGAGCGCACGCAAAACGGACATGACAGCAACATGCCATGTTACAACAAATCACCATTGCATGTGCCTGATAGTCCATCGTGGTACTTCCTTTCCGCATTTCTGCTCAATTTAAAGTCATGGTAGCATGATAAATTTGAAATGTCAAACTGATGTTTGAAAAAACTGAAATGCTTACTGCACATTACATGTTTTCATAGAAAAAATGTCTCCGGTCTGTCATAATAAAGACAGCAAGCTAAAGGAGGAATGATTATGGAATTTGATGAAGTGCTCGCTTTGCGGAAATCTGTCCGCCGCTATACAAAG
>ENA-OPVG01000055-OPVG01000055.1-human-gut-metagenome-genome-assembly--contig:-NODE-55-length-86761-cov-6.559535_pt1 | contig 86761 bp, 81 predicted proteins | sample MGYA00241093_ERZ501975 | MGnify/ENA primary metagenome ERZ501975 (study PRJEB25962, sample SAMEA2042993) | human gut metagenome | biome: human gut; feature: human-associated habitat; material: faeces... | reverse complement strand
TTACACACACTTTTTGTCCACCCTTTATCTTTGTCAAAAAAAGATAAAAGTGCTATAAACCCAGTATCTATCTAGGTTTACAGCACTTTTTACACACACTTTTTGTCCTATAACTCTTTTTTATCGGCCATATGTCATTGAGCCATATCGGGACTAAAACGTACACAAAAAAAGCACCATTATTAAACAATAAGTTTAACAATGATGCTTTATATTTTTATGTTCTTATTCCTCTTCTTCAGGAAGATCCGCGTTGTGGTACACATCCTGAACATCGTCTAAATCATCAAGGGCATCGAGCATTTTTTGCATTTTTACAGCGTTGTCCCCTTCAAGAGCGATGGTATTGTCAGGCACCATGGTGATTTTGCTTACCATGGTTTCGATATTAGCATCGGCCAAGGCTGCTTCAACAGTGTCATAATCTTCCGGAGCGGTGTAAATAACAAAACTGTCATCTTCCACTTTTAAATCTTCCGCACCCGCTTCTAAAGCAAGCATGGTCAATTCTTCTTCGTCATGACCTTCGCTGTCGATTACGAAGATACCTTTACGGTTAAACATCCAAGCTACGCAACCGGTTTCACCGAGGTTGCCGCCGTTCTTGGAGAACGCATGACGCACATCGGCTGCCGTACGATTACGATTATCGGTCAAACACTCAACCGTTAACGCTACGCCGCCCGGGCCGTAACCTTCATAGGTAATTTCTTCGTAGTTATCCATATCGGTAGCGCCTACGCCTTTAGCGATGGCGCGTTGAATATTATCTTTAGGCACGTTGTTTTCACGAGCTTTTTGCAAAGCCAATTTTAAACGCATGTTACCAACCGGATCGCCACCGCCCATACGTGCGGCAACCGTAATTTCACGGCTGATTTTAGTCGTTACTTTTGCTTTCAACGCATCAGTTTTACCTTTTTTATGTTTAATATTGGCCCATTTTGAATGTCCGGACATTGTACTTCCTCCTATAATAACCTGAATGATTCTTTGGTGCTTTCTTTGCATTCTGCTTTATTAATATTCTGCTTACGTTTGCTGCCTTCTTATGACATTACACGTTAATAGCACTATGCTTTTTCCCACCACGCTTCGCCACGCAAACGATCCAAAATAATGGAGACTGCACTGCGTACCGACAGATGATTGTAATCACCGTGACCATATACAGGTTCTAAAATATAATCAAATTCTTCCATAGTTTCTTTGGTCATGCCATAACCGGTACCAAATAATACTAACACAGGGCGCGACCCCTTTTCAAGCGTTTGCCGCATCCATGCATAAGTCACCGTATTATCATAAGTACGTGCATCGGTTGTGGCGATAATCGGCGGGTCACCCTCAAGGGCTGTCACTTCCTCAACAGCGGCGCGAATCGAGTTGACCAGTGCCACTTCACTGAACGCATCTTTGCGGTCGGGATTGTAGGTACTGCCAAAACCGGTTTGCCAGTGCTCCATAATCTGCTTGGCCAAATCACGTTGGGCCGGTATGTTGTGAATCACAAAATAACGACTCACATCATAGGTAATAGCCGCTCGGGCAATATCGTGAATATCATAATTCGTAATCGCCGTCGTAATGACTTCGCCATGCTTATTATAGATAGGATAATGAACCAAGCCTATATATAAATTTGCCAAGGTTATTCCTCCCTTTTTATTCGCTACTCTCCATTATAATGAATTCCATCGTTCGCCGCAAATAAAATCTATAAAAAAATCTATAAAAGTCTGAAAAACAGTAAAAAGATTCGTTACACCGGTGAAACCGCAAAGTTTCATCAGATGCAGCCGAATCTTTTTACCTAATGTATCAGTTGCTTTTTACTGAGCGATTATTTTTTAATATTGTAAAAAACGTCTTCCCCACGATACTGAGCAGTTTCAGCCAATAAGTCTTCGATGCGAAGCAATTGGTTGTATTTAGCTACACGTTCGCTACGAGCCGGTGCACCGGTTTTAATCTGGCCGGCATTAACAGCTACAGCGATATCGGCAATTGTATTGTCTTCGGTTTCACCGGAGCGGTGAGAAATAACACAAGTGTAACCGGCACGTTTTGCCATTTCGATAGCGTCGAAAGTTTCTGTCAAAGTACCGATTTGGTTTACTTTGATTAAGATAGCATTGGCCGTATCGGATTTAATACCTTTGGCCAAACGTTCCGTGTTAGTTACGAATAAATCATCACCAACGAGTTGAACTTGGTTGCCAAGGCGTTCAGTCAATAATTTCCAACCTTCCCAATCTTCTTCAGCAAGGCCGTCTTCGATGGAGATGATAGGATATTTAGCTACTAAATCAGCATAAAATTCAACCATTTCAGCAGCCGTTTTTACTTTGCCTTCACCGGCTAAATCATATTTGCCGTCTTTGTAGAATTCGGAAGAAGCCGCATCAATAGCCAATTTGAAGTAGCTGCCCGGTTCATAACCGGCTTCTTTAATAGCTTCACAAATAACCTGTAAAGCTTCTTCGTTGGAGCCGAGATTTGGTGCGAAACCGCCTTCGTCACCTACACCGGTAGCAAGGCCTTTAGCTTTCAATACGTTTTTCAATGTGTGATATACTTCGGCACAAGCGCGTAAAGCTTCTTTGAAAGATTCAGCGCCTACCGGCATAATCATGAATTCCTGAATATCTACGTTGTTGTCGGCATGAGCACCACCGTTTAAAATATTCATCATAGGAACCGGTAATTCTTTGGCATTAGTACCGCCAAGATACTGGAACAATGGTAAATCAAAGGATGCGGCAGCTGCTTTAGCTACAGCCATGGACACGCCGAGAATTGCATTGGCACCAAAATTACCTTTGTTAGGCGTGCCATCAAGTTCAATCATCAAACGGTCGATAGCTACTTGTTCGGACGCATCATAACCGATAATTTCAGGACCGATTTTTTCATTCACGTTTTCTACGGCCTGTTCTACCCCTTTACCGAGGTAACGACCCTTGTCACCGTCGCGAAGTTCTACGGCTTCAAACATGCCTGTAGAAGCACCGGATGGAACGGAAGCAACACCGATGGACCCGTCTTCTAAATACACTTCCACTTCAACAGTAGGGTTGCCACGGGAATCCAAAATCTCTCTTGCGTAAACATCTGTAATCATTGCCATAATGTGTTACCTCCTTGAAAAGAACACTTTTTAAAAGTATATTCGTAAATACTTTTATATACTTAAATCGGCTATATGTAACCGTTTGTAAAAATTAAATGATTTGAATCTAAACCGGTGAGTCCTGGTATAAATCGACTCATCCTATGCAAATTCTTATTTTTTAACCAATAAGCTGTGACCGGTCATATCAGCCGGTTGCGCAATACCACCCAAAGCGAGCATTGTCGGCGCCAAATCGCAAAGCTTACCTTCCGTTAAGCTATCGTTTTTATGCGCTTCACTAACTAAAATAAGCGGTACCGGATTGGTCGTATGAGCCGTATGCGGCGCCCCCGTACGATGGTCAACCATCATTTCCGAGTTACCATGATCGGCGGTTACCAATAAATGCCCCTTTACTTTATTAATAGCTTCCACGATACGTGCTAAGCAAGCATCCACAGTTTGTACTGCTTTTTCAGCAGCTTCCAATACGCCCGTATGTCCAACCATATCAGGGTTGGCAAAGTTCAAAATAATCATATCGAACTTGCCGCTTTCAATAGCAGCCACTACTTTATCGGTTACTTCGTAAGCGCTCATTTCCGGTTGTAAATCGTAGGTTGCCACTTTAGGGGATGGCACCAAAATACGTTCTTCACCGTCAAATACATCTTCTTGACCACCACTGAAGAAATAAGTTACATGAGCATATTTTTCGGTTTCCGCAATACGAAGCTGCGTATAACCGCCATCAGCTAATACTTGACCCAATGTATTAGTGAGCAGTTCTTTTTCATACACAATATGAGTAGGCAAACCGTCTTCATACTTGGTCATAGTAGCCATATAAATCGGCAACAAACCTTTAACTCGATTGAAGCCGGTAAATTCAGGATCTACCAACGCTCTGGTGAGCTGGCGGGCACGGTCCGGTCTGAAGTTGGCAAAAATCACCGCATCATGAGCTTCAATAGCGCCTTTAGCATCCAATACTACAGGCACTACGAATTCATCCACTACCTCATTGGCATAAGACGCTTCGATAGCCGCTTTAACAGAATCAGCTGTAACACCAACACCATCAACAATAGCTTGGTAGGCTTTCTCAACACGTTCCCAACGTTTATCGCGGTCCATGCCGTAATAACGACCACCGATGGTGGCGATTTTACCAAGGCCGAGCTGAGTCATATAAGCGTCTAAATCTTCTAAATAGGTAAGTGCGCTTTGTGGCGGTACATCACGGCCATCCAATAAAGCATGAACGTATAATTCAGTAACGCCTGCGTCTTTAGCGCCCTTAATAATCGCTTTAATATGATCTAAGGAGCTGTGAACACCGCCATCGGACACCAAACCGATAATCTGTAAACGGTGGTCTTTCGCCTGTGCATATAATTCTTTAATAACTGGCTTTTCAAAAAAAGCACCATCTTCCGTATCTTTGGTGATTCGAGTCAACTCCTGATACACAATGCGGCCGGCCCCGATATTTAAATGACCTACTTCGGAATTACCCATTTGGCCTTCCGGTAAGCCTACAGCGAGACCCGATGCCTGTAATTGTGTATGCGGATAGGTTTCCCATAATTTTAAAAAGTTCTCAGGCTTAGCCTGTACGACCGCATTGGTAGGGTCGTTCACATCCCCTATGCCGAACCCGTCTAAAATGGTCAGCATAACGGGAGCTTTTAATTTTGCCATACACAAACCTTTCTATATTCAAAATATCTTGTTCGTAATTAAACTATAATAAGTTTTACCGTCTAGTATCTACTATACAGTATAACTTTATAATCTATATTTAATATGCGTAAAAACTTGGTAAATGAATGTAAGCGGCCAAAAACTAATCAACCTTAGGCTTAAATAATAGTTAATCACCCTTAGACTTAAATAATCATTAATCAACCTTAGGCTTTAATAATGGCCATGAAATCATCTGCTTTTAAGGATGCACCACCTACTAAAGCACCATCAATATCCGGCTGAGATAAAATTTCTTTAGCATTACTGCCTTTAACACTGCCGCCATATTGGATACGCAACGCTTCAGCCGTTGCCGCATCGAATAATGCGGCCACTTTGGCACGAATGGCTGTACATACTTCCCCGGCCTGTTCCGCAGTTGCCGTTTTACCGGTACCGATAGCCCAAATCGGTTCATAAGCAATTACCATTTGACTTACCTGTTCAGCCGTTAAGCCTTCAAGGCCGGCTGTCAATTGGCTGTCAATAAACGACTGTGTCTCATTGGCTTCACGCTGTGCCAAACTTTCGCCGACACATAAAATCGGGATTAAATCATATTGGAACGCGGCTTTTATTTTCTGATTAATTAAAGCATCGGATTCACTGAAATACTCACGACGTTCCGAGTGACCGAGAATTACATAATGACAACCTACATCGGTAAGCATGAGTGGCGAAACTTCACCGGTAAACGCCCCTTTTGGCTCAAAATACATATTCTGAGCTCCTAAGCGAACGTCTGTATCTTCAATTAAATCAGCTACCGTGCTGAGACCGGTAAATGGCGGGCAAACCACCACTTCACGGCTCACTTCACCTTCAGCGAGAGCTGCTTTAATGCCTTCCACTAAAATAGTAGCTTCCGCTAAATCAGTATGCATCTTCCAATTGCCGGCAATAATTTGTTTACGCATGGCTCCTCCTTATTTATCGGCTAATGCCACGATACCCGGTAAGGCTTTCCCTTCTAAATATTCCAAGGATGCACCGCCACCGGTCGAAATATGAGAAATTTTATCGGCAAGACCGCTCTTTTCAACGGCTGCCACCGAATCACCGCCACCTACAATAGTCGTTGCGTCAGCTTCAGCTACGGCTTTGGCTACCGCGTTAGTGCCGGTTGCAAAATTATCCATTTCAAAAACGCCCATAGGTCCGTTCCAAACAATCATCTTCATTGGTTTTAACGCTTCCGCAAACGCTTTTTGTGTATCCGGACCAATATCAAGGGCCATCCAGCCTTCTTCAATGCCGTCGGCAGGAACTACTTTATGATTAGCATCATTGCTGAATGCATCGGCTACCACAAAATCAGTTGGCAATAACAAATTCGTATTTGTTTCAGCAGCCTGTTTAATAAGCTGACCTGCCAATTCGATTTTGTCCGCTTCCACTAAGGATGAGCCGGTTGGATACCCTTTAGCGGCAATAAAGGTATTGGCCATACCGCCACCGATGATGAGCACTTCTACTTTTGGTAATAAATTGGAAATAACTTCAATCTTATCGCTTACTTTAGCGCCGCCGATAATAGCTGCAAACGGGTGTTCCGGATGCTCTACCGCACCGCCGACGTATTTAATTTCTTTTTCCAATAAATAGCCCGCTGCCATTGGTAAAAATTTAGTAATCCCTTCTACGGATGCATGGGCACGATGAGATACGCCGAACGCATCATTGATGCCCACTTCGGCAAGGGATGCTAATGCTTTGGCAAAATCTTCGCCATTCTTTTCTTCTTCTTTATGATACCGTAAGTTTTCCAACAAAAGAACGTCGCCATCCTGCATAGCTTCTACCGCTTTATGAGCGGCTTCACCGACACAATCATCGGCAAATGCTACCGGTTTGCCCAAGAGTTCACTGAGACGAACAGCACATGGCTGTAACGTAAATTCCGGTTTACGTTCTCCTTTCGGACGTCCCAAATGAGACGCTAAGATTACTTTGGCCCCTTTACCGATTAAATAATTAATGGTCGGTAAAGTAGCACGAATACGCGTATCATCAGTAATGACACCATCTTTTAAAGGTACATTAAAATCTACGCGCACAAATACGCGTTTATGGGCTACGTCAACGGACTCGATTGTTTTTTTCATAACGGCCTCCTATATGTTAACGATACAGCTTATAAAAAATAAGCCTATCTCTCGTCATTAGCTTATAAATGGTAAGCAAAAGAGGGGACTATCTACATAGTCCCCTGCAAAAATTATAAACCTTGATCAGCAATGAATTTAGCTAAATCAACGACACGGTTGGAATAACCCCATTCGTTATCGTACCAGGAAACCACTTTTACCATATTGCCTTCCATTGTCATTGTCAAATCAGCATCAACGATGGAGCTGCGTGGGTCACCGTTGAAGTCGTGAGATACGAGCGGTAAATCAGAAACACCTAAGATACCTTTCAATTCACCTTGTGCTGCTTCACGTAATGCGGCATTGATTTCTTCTTTAGTTGTTTCTACATTGAGTTCAGCTACCAAGTCGGTAATGGAAACGTTTGGTGTAGGCACACGAAGAGCGAAACCGTTTAATTTACCCTTTAATTCAGGTAATACCAAAGCTACTGCTTTAGCAGCGCCGGTAGTTGTAGGAATAATGGATAAAGCAGCTGCGCGAGCACGACGAAGGTCGCTGTGCGGTGTATCCAAAATGCGTTGGTCATTGGTATAGGAGTGAACCGTAGTCATCAAGCCGCGTTTGATACCGAATTTTTCATTCAATACTTTAGCAAACGGAGCCAAGCAGTTAGTTGTGCAGCTTGCGTTGGAAATGATGTGGTGGTTTTTAGGATCATATTTGTCCTGGTTAACACCCATTACAATAGTAATGTCTTCTTCTTTAGCCGGTGCGGAAATAATAACTTTCTTAACAGAACCGCCCAAATGCTGAGCTGCGTCATCACGTTTGCGGAAACGGCCGGTTGCTTCTACAACGATTTCAACGCCTTCGGAAGACCAGTCGATATTAGCAGGGTTAGGATCATGGAATACACGAACTTTTTTGCCGTCAACAACAATATATTCACCGTCAACAGTAATTTCTTCTTGCAAGTTACCGTGTACGGAATCATATTTTAATAATAAAGCAGAACCTTCAATATCGCCCAAGTCATTAATAGCCACTACTTCTACCTCAGGGTTATGAAGCGCTGCACGAAATACACATTTACCGATACGACCAAATCCATTAATACCAATTTTAACTGCCATGATGGTTCCTCCTAGAGTGTAAAAATTAATACCTAAACAGTTTTAAAATGTGAGTGTTTACGATTTAAATAAAACAATGTATGACTAATAATAAATCATAAACACTATGACTAGCTAATACTTAGTAGCGCTGCTATTGATTCAGCTGCACTTTCATCAATAATAAGGGTACCTTTGCGACAGGCTCTCATCACCCCGATAATTGCTTTGGCTTTACCGGCACCACCTGCTACAGCGATTACATGCGGTATAGACTCAATATCAGTAAGGGCAATGCCCACATTATTGGTCGTATACACAATGTTGCCGCTAATGTCACAATAGTAACCCAAGGCTTCCCCAACAGCACGTTTAGCGCGCAACGTGGAGCGTTGTGCATCTGTTATATGCCGCTGTGCCGCCATGTGCAAGGCTTCACCGATGCCAAAGATTAAAATATCGGTTTGCTTAGCCAATTCCATCACTTCTTTGATTTGTGGTTCCATATTCATCAAAATGCTCAACGCGTCTTGCGACAAACCATCAGGTAGATGCAACATTTTGTAGGTACTGCCGATTTTCTCGGCAATCACCGAAGCAATCACATTCGCTTGATATTCTACCCGTTCGCCGATTCCGCCGCGAGCCGGAATAATGGTAGCCTGACATTTCTTGGCCGGCAGAGCATCTGCCATATTGGCCATCGTACTGCCGCCACTTACAGCTAAGACACTGCCCGGATGCAATACCCCTTGCAACACTTTCGCCGCCTGGAAGCCTAACTCTTTGCGTTCCATGTCGGTTTCACCACCGCCACTGGTAATAATAACTTCATCAATTTGCAAAACTTCTTTAAGCTTTGCTTCAAGCTCACTGATTTTATTGAGCTCGTGCATTGATGAGTTTAGTTGCGGCAGCAGTTCTTTGCCTTCCTCAGTTAACACCATCCCCTGTTGGGTAAAACCAATAAGACCATTGTCCTTCATGATTTCAACGTGTGAACGTACTACACGTTCCGATAGTTTACTAAGGTTGGCAAGCATGCGTCGCCCGATAGGTTGTGCATAGGAAATGTGATTCAGCAGTATGTAGCGCTCTTCCACAATTCGCATAAGTTCCGGAGCTATTCGTTGATACACCTCCGATAAATCTTTCATGCTGTACCTCTTTCATCCCGCTGGAGCGAAAATCGTCCCACCGTCGATAAAAAAATATCCTCGCCTATATTCTACCTTATATGGGTGACACGCGCAAGTCATTTTATAAATTATTATATTGAATACTAAAAAATATATTGAAAACGTTGACTGCTCGGCCGTCAAAATTACCTTATATTAAGTTTCAAAATCATATGAGACCTGATATTCTCTACCGGAGAGCACACCTCTTCGAGCTAAGGCTCCCCTTGCAGAGAATATCAGGTCTTCAGCGATTATAGCTCATCTCAATTCACAGGTAATTTTAGCCGGCTACAACAAAAAAAACGTTTTCAATATATTTAGCATCTTCCCCATAACAACCTATAAAATGACTTGCGAATCACACCATAAATGGACGAATAATAGCCGAGGATATGGGGAGAGTGGGAGGAATTGTATTGTTCCAATACAATTCCCTTCCCTCCACTCCTCAAAAACGACTAATAGGCCGCTATTGTAATGTGCTGAAATCGATATTGAAGAACAGCGCTTTGCTTTCTGAGATGATAGCTGAATCACAAAAAGAATGGCCACTACCTATAAGGTAAGCCTTAGCTTGAAAAGGTGTGCTTGCCGTTAGGTAGTGGCCATTCTAAAGTTTTTATATAAATCAGAACATCAAAGCGCTGTTCGTAACAAATGTCAATCCATTACAATAGCAGCCTATTAGTCGCGATCTACGTCCCAATCAATAACTTGACCGGTAGCGGCATCAATTTCGAATTCATATTCAACGCCGTTGTAGAAAATTTTGCCTTCATATACTTTACGGCCATTTTCAATGTCCGGTTTAACTTTATATACATGGCTTGCATTCGCGCCCGGCACTTTAGCCAAAGCGATAGCGGTTGCCTGGTCAATTGTAATTTCGGAATTTGCCTGTGCCAAGCCAAAGCTGCCTGCCACCAATAAAGATACGGCTAATACTTTTAAAGATTTGTTTAATTTCATAGTCTACCTCATTTCATTATAATATATTAATTATTTACTTCTCTTAGCGATAAATTACGAAGTATAATTTACTGCTTCAATCCTTCTTACATATCTATTATATTCGATATGCTTTATTTTGTCTATTGCAAAAAATTAAATTACATATATCAATCATGAAATATAACACAAAAATGGCTTGAAGCACATTGCTCCAAGCCATTCATTATTTATTATGTAAAGCCTATCAGACTGTAAAAGTTAATACGCTTCACCTATCTTATTTTTTAGACTATTTAGTACCGAAAATACGGTCCCCTGCATCGCCTAAACCAGGCAAGATGTAGCCATGTTCATTCAAGTCTTCATCAAGTGCCGCAACATAAATACGTACATCCGGATGTTCCTTATTAACCGCTTCAACGCCTTGCGGAGCTGCTACCAAGCACATAAGCTGAATATCGCGAGCCCCTTTTTCTTTTAAAAGAGTGATGGCTGCCGATGCACTGCCGCCGGTTGCCAACATAGGATCTGTCACGATAATACGACGTTCGGACAAATCAGACGGCAATTTGCAATAGTATTCAACCGGTTTTAAGGTTTCAGGATCACGGTATAAACCTACGTGACCTACTTTAGCCATTGGCATTAATTCCAATAGACCGTTAACCATGCCGAGACCGGCACGTAAAATAGGGATAATGCCTAATTTTTTACCGGCAATTTGTTTACCGATTGCTTTTACCAACGGAGTCTGTACTTCTACATCTTCCAACGGTAAGTCGCGAGTAATTTCATACCCCATCAAAAGTGTAATTTCTTCCAATAATTCGCGAAAATCTTTAGAACCTGTTTCAACATTACGGATTAAGGTTACTTTATGTTGAATCAACGGATGAGTCATTACATTAACATTCATAAATACGGTGCCTCCTTAAGTCTTACTATTCTGTGCCTCAATAAGGCATGTTATGAAATCTCTCTCAAGCGGATATATTAAAGATTAGGATACATAGGATATTTTTCACAAAGAGCGGCTACACGTTTAGCTGCTTCTTCATGTTTAGCTTTATCTTCGGAGTTTTTAAGAACTAACGCAATGATGGACGCAATTTCTTCCATATCCGCTTCTTTTAAGCCACGTGTTGTCAAAGCCGGTGTACCGAGACGAATACCGCTGGTTACGAATGGGCTTTCAGGATCGAACGGAATGGTGTTCTTGTTACAAGTGATGCCTACTTCATCAAGTAAGAATTCAGCAACTTTACCGGTTAAACCACAGCTGCGTACGTCAACAAGCATTACATGCGTATCGGTACCGTCGGATACGATTTTAAAACCTTCTTTTTGAAGAGCTGCTGCCAACACTTTCGCATTGGTTACAACTTGCTGTGCATATTCTTTGAATTCAGGTTTTAAAGCTTCGCCGAAAGCAACCGCTTTTGCAGCGATAACATGCATCAAAGGACCGCCTTGGATGCCGGGGAAAATTGCTTTATCAATAGCTTTGGCATATTGTTCTTTGCAAAGAATCATGCCGCCACGAGGTCCGCGTAATGTTTTATGTGTAGTTGTAGTTACTACATCAGCATATTCCACTGGATTTGGATGCAAACCGGCTGCTACAAGACCTGCAAAGTGAGCCATATCTACCATAAAAATAGCGCCTACTTCATGAGCGATGTCGGCCATTTTTTTGAAATCAATAATGCGAGAATACGCACTGCCGCCGCCGATAATTAACTTAGGTTTGTTTTCTTCGGCAATTTTACGCATTTCATCATAATCAATTTCCTGTGTTTCTGCATCAACGCCGTAAGGAATTACATTGAAGTATGTACCCGAAACGTTAACCGGCGAACCATGAGTCAAATGACCACCATGGGATAAGTTCATACCCATGATAGTGTCGCCCGGTTTTAACAAAGCAAAATAAACACCGAAATTAGCTTGCGAGCCGGAATGAGGCTGTACATTGACATGTTCAGCACCGAATAATTTCTTAGCTCGTTCAATCGCTAACGTTTCCACCATATCTACATATTCACAGCCACCATAATAGCGCTTGCCGGAATAACCTTCCGCATATTTATTGGTCAATACACTGCCCTGTGCTTCCATAACCGCTTCGGATACGAAGTTTTCAGATGCAATCATTTCCAACTTATTGCGTTGACGGTTTAACTCTAAATCAATCATATTTTTTAATTCCGGATCTTGACTCTTAAGAATGCTCATAGCATTACCTCCTACACACTCAAATCATAGTGCCTATGAAATACAAGCTGTCCCCAAAATTATCTGGACTAAGCCTCTAGTTCGGCTATTTTGGCAACCCGTCGTTCATGACGGCCACCTTCGAATTCGGTAGTTAACCAAATTTTAACAATATCGCCGGCTAACCCGGGTCCGATAACACGTTCGCCCATCGTTAAGATATTGGCATTGTTGTGTTCCCGTGAAGCGTGGGCTGAAAATGTATCGTGGCATAAGGCCGCACGAATACCGGCTACTTTGTTGGCAGCAATGCCAATTCCGATACCGGTACCGCAAATTAAAATACCTCGATCATATTCTCCTGCTGCTACTGCTTTAGCCACAGGTTCGGCAATATCCGGGTAATCCACGGATGCTTCCGAATCGGTACCAAAATCAGTATAGGCCACATTCAATTCATCAAGCAAAGCTTTAATTGCCGCTTTTAAATGAACGCCGCCATGGTCAGCGCCAATGGCTACTTTCATCCTATCCCTCCTAATCGGTATCCATTAAATATAAACATCTCTACCCTATTTTACTATGTCATATAAAATCAAGCAATGACATTTGTACGCAATATAGAGATATTATTTAAATTGACTACCAATCAAGATATGACTAACCGCTCTCTAAACGCCCTTCGAAGTGACGACTTAGAATTTATTACTGTTTAATCCAACTTTGCTAAGGCTTTTGTCAAAAGCTCTTTGATCTGTGCCGCACAAGCATCATATTCTTCCTGCGTACCGCCAAACGGATCGGCTACGTCTTCATTCGTACCGGCCCACTCACCCAAGGTTACGATTTTATCGCTCATTTCAGGGAATTGGCGCAACAATACTTTTTTATGATCCGCTGCCAAACCGACAACCAAATCAGCCGCATCCAAAAGAGCTTTATTAAGCGGACGCGATAAATGACCGGAAATATCAGCCACATCTTTAACTGCTTCAATGGCCTGAGGTGATACACGGCCACCCGGAGCCGTAAATAAACCGGCCGACAAAGTCACTACATCTTTTTTTGCGTCCTCTGCCATCGCTTTAAGCATACCTTCCGCCATGGGGCTGCGACAAGTATTGCCGGTGCAAACAAATAATATGTTCATAGTCTTACCTCTTTTCTATAACTCTTTTATAGCCTGCCGATATAAAACCGGGGCTCCTATTTACAAGGCTTCCTTACGGTTTACCTGTTACGTGTACGATTTTTTGACCACTCGCCTTCGCCATACGGTTCATGATAGCTCGACCCAAGCCTTGCATAGGCACACCGGTGGCAAAAATATGGGTCACGCCGGCCTTATTAAAAGCCAATAATGAAGAATACAAATTATGGGCAAGTCCTTTATAATCCGCCGCATTACCATAAATTACATATTCAAAAGGCACATCCGATGAAGATAAATAGATATCAAGGAATTGTGCCACTTCGTCACTCATGAGGAACCCAAAGCGAAGCGGTTTGTCGTGATGCTCTTGTTTAATAGCTTCCATGGCCTCTATCATAGCCTGACTAACGAGGCGCGGTGCCCCCACATAAGTGGTCATATCACCGTCCGGCGCATAGTGCGTATACTTCATACCCGGTGCTTTCGGTGCCACATCGGGCGCACTCAAAGCTTCGTCAAAAGTCACCGTACTCACCACTCGTTTTAACATGGCATCGGTAATCCCGCCCGGTCTTAAAATAGTAACCGCATCATCACCGCATTCTACGATGGTCGACTCAACGCCCACATCACAAGGGCCTGCATCGGCAATAGCCTCGATGCGTCCCTTCATATCATGTAAAACGGCATCTGCCGTAGTCGGGCTGGGACGACCGGAAATGTTGGCACTGGGAGCCGCCACTGGTACGCCGGCGGCTTTTAAAATAGCTCGGCACACATCATGAGCGGGACAACGAATAGCCACACTGTCTAAACCGCCCGTAGCACGCTTAGGCACCTTGTCGGATTTTGGCATAATAATCGTTAAAGGTCCCGGCCAAAAAGCATCCATGAGCTTTTGTGCCGTCGGTGGAATTGAGGCTACCAACGGTTTTACCGCGTCCTGATCCGGTACATGTAAAATCAAAGGATTGTCCGACGGGCGTCCTTTTGCCTCGTAGATTCGACTCATCGCCGCTTCATCATAACCGCTGGCGCCCAGTCCATATACGGTTTCCGTAGGGATGGCCACCAACTGGCCGTTTCGTAAACGTGCGCCCAATTCGGCAATGGCTGCATCATCCAAATGTTTATATACTTTAGTTTCTATGGCCATTATCATCACCTGTTTTCTGCCAACGTAAGGCCCGTACAATACCACCTAAATCTTTTTGTGCCACTACTTCACTGTAAACACCCATAGTTTTGGCAAGCTCCGTTACCGCCTTTGCTTGGTCATAGCCGATTTCAACCGCTAAATAGCCGCCTGCTTTTAAATATTTAGGTGCCTCTGCCAATAAACGGCGATAAAAATCCAAGCCGTCGGCACCGCCGTCTAAGGCTATTACCGGTTCATTTTGAACTTCCTGTTCCAAGGTCAAAATTTCTTCACTGGGAATATACGGCGGATTGGAGACGATTAAATCAAAAGCGTTTTCATAGGCTGTATCCGTTGCCAAGGCACTCAATAAGTCGGAGTAACACAATTTAGCCCGATCCGCCAGCTCCAACTGCTCCCGATTCTTAACAGCCACCGCCAACGCCTCCTTGCTGATATCAAGGCCGAGCCCCGTAGCCTTAGGTAAATAGTGAAGCAAACTGTATAAAATAGTACCGGGTCCGGTACACACATCAAGAATGTACGGGGCACTTTCTTTGTCAAAAACGGTCAAAATATCTTCAACCAAAGTTTCCGTATCGGGACGCGGAATTAATACACCCTTATTCACAATAAACGGCAAACCCATAAATTCTTTTTTACCGATAATCGCAGCTACACTAAACCCTTTGGCGCGTTCAAGTACGAGCGGACGATACGCGTCGAGCTCCTGTTTATTCAAAGGTTCATCATAGTGTGTGTATAAGTAAATTCGATCTTTCCCCAATATATGAGAAAGCAGCACTTCCCCATCAAGGCGACTGCCGCCTTTGCCGAGAAAATACTGCTCTGTCCATTGGAGCAAGCGACCGATAGTCCACAGCTCCTTAGGCATTTTGATCGGCCTCCTGCATTTTAGCGGCCTGATCCGCTGCAATCAAAGCTTGAATCAGTTCGTCCAAATCGCCATTAAGTACGGCATCCAATTTATAGAGCGTTAAGTTAATGCGATGGTCGGTCACACGACCTTGCGGATAGTTGTACGTACGAATACGTTCACTGCGATCGCCCGTACCAACCTGACTCTTACGATCGGCTGCCACGCTGGCGGCCGCTTCCTGTTCGGCTTTATCTTGCAATTTAGCACGTAATACGCGCATTGCCTTATCTTTATTTTTTAACTGAGACCGTTCATCCTGACACGCAACTACAATGCCTGTCGGTTTATGCGTAATACGCACGGCCGATTCAGTACGGTTAACGTGCTGACCGCCGGCACCGCTGGCACAATAGGTATCGATTTGAAGGTCTTTATCATTAATTTCAATGTCTACATCTTCCGCTTCCGGCAATACGGCTACGGTAACGGTAGAGGTATGAATTCGACCGGACGATTCGGTTTCCGGCACGCGCTGTACACGATGTACACCACTTTCAAACTTCAATTTGGAATAAGCACTGTTACCGTCAACGGAGAACACCACTTCTTTGAAGCCGCCCAATTCCGGTGCGTTGGCATCGATGATTTCACAGCGCCAACCTTGTGCTTCCGCGTATTTAGTGTACATGCGGAATAAATCACCCGCAAATAAAGCCGCTTCATCACCGCCGGCACCGCCGCGAATTTCCACGATAACGTTCTTTTCATCATTAGGATCTTTTGGCAAAAGCAAAATGTGGAGTTGTTCTTCCAACTCTTCTTTGCGCTCTTTTAATTCTTTTAACTCTTCTTGAGCCATTTCACGAAATTCTTCGTCTAAGCTTTTATCTTCTACTACTTCCAAGGCTTCATCAAGACCGGCGAGAACTTGTTTATATTCTCTGAAGGTATTAACGGTTTCCGTAAGGGAAGCGTGTTGACGTGTTAATTTCTGCCATTCCTGCTGACGGGCAATCACTTCAGGGTCACTGATGCGCTGCTCCAAATCCATAAATTTATCTTCAATAACTTGTAATCTATCTACTAAAACCATGAAACGGGTACCCCTTTCAAACTAATATTGACGACACTATAGAACTGCTGTAACAGATTTTAATACTCCGTCGGCACAGCTAAGATTCATAAGCGTCTTCTTCAGCCGGCCGTACCGATTCCAAAGCTCGAATAGCCACTTCAATTTGGTCGTCATCCGGTTCACGAGTCGTCATGTACTGCAACCACAAACCGGGCGTAATTAAGGCCTTAACGATTACACTTTCACTGCGTCCCGCCAAACGAATCATTTCATAGGCAATACCGGCTACTACCGGCATCAAAAGAACACGGGAAATAATGCGTTCCCATAAGCTTGGCCAACCTAAAAAAGCGAATACAAAAATACTCGTTACCATAACGATTAATAAAAAGTTAGTGCCGCAACGTGCATGTAAACGTGAATGCTCACGCACATTTTCAACTGTCAACGGTACATCACTTTCATAGGTATGAATCGTTTTATGCTCTGCGCCGTGATACTGGAATACACGGCGAATGTCTTTCGTTTGACCTATGGCCCATATATAAATCAAAAATAAAAGAAGGCGAATCGCCCCTTCTACCAAGTTTAATACAAAATGATTGTCACCGATACCGGGAATCCATTTAGCCGCATACGTGGGCAATGCCAAAAATAAGGCAATTGCCATAACTGTTGAAAACACCATGGTAAGGGCAATTTCTTTATTCGACATGGTTTCCTCTTCCTCACCGGCTGCTTTAGCGGAAAAAGAAAGGGCACCCATACCGATAACTAAAGACTCATAAAGAGCCACACAACCTCGTAACAAAGGTTTTTTCAAAATGGGATACTTATCACTGATTGAACTCGTCGGTTTCGTATCCACCACAATTTGGCCACCCGGTTCACGAACCGCTGTGGCTGTATATTTAGGGCCGCGCATCATAACACCTTCAATGACGGCTTGGCCTCCGACAAACTTTTTAACTCGCTTCGTTTCCAATGCGTCTCCTCTCTCAAACAAATATAGGCAGAGCCGAAGCTCTGCCGTATTATTTGTATAGCTAGACTACAGTAATTATTTACCGTAACGCTTGTTGAATTGTTCGATACGACCGCGAGCCTGAGCAGTACGTTGCTGTCCTGTGAAGAACGGATGGCATTTGGAACATACGTCTACGCGAAGATCGCTTTTAACGGAACCTGTTTTAAACGTATTGCCACAACCGCAAGTTACGGTAGCTTCACCATAATTAGGATGAATTCCTTGTTTCATTCTATACACCTCTTTCCACTGTCCAAAACTATGCTTATTGATTATATCATGGACAATCAGTTAATGCAACTCATTACTTAAATTTTGCTTATTCGTCAGCGGAGTCCTTTTCAGCCGCTTTTTCAGCTGCTTTGGCAGCTTGACGTTCCGCTACGGATTCTTCGTAAGCCGCTTCTAAATCCACTTCATTCAATAAATCGCGAAGAGCCACGATTTCTTCGAGCGATAAGGTAATCCCCTTAGTCATACCATTATATTCACTGTCCCAGGAACGAAGGTCGAATTTAGGATTATAACGCCCCCAACTGGTGCAAGTAAGTTGCTTTTTCCACCCATCTTTATTTTCAGATAAGGTGCCTAATACTTTATAGATTTCAAAATTTACAACTGCCATGTCTTACCTCCTTATCTAACTCTATACTTTATCCCACTTAGACTTTCTTGTCAATTACTCTCAGTTGGATTTGGTACAATTTCTTTGGCAATGGCTTCAATCTCAGCCTGCCAATCGGCGTCGGCCTTAGCTAAGGCCGCTTTACGAGCCGCCCGGGCTTTTTCAAAACGAGCTGCCAATTCTGCCAACGGTTCTTCTTTAATAATTTGACGACGCACACTGCCCATCAATTGTAATAAGGCTTCCGGCGTCAACACCATTTGAGCCAGCTTGGTTAAAACCTGTTCCCCCTGTAGACTGCGGAAATAGGTATACCAGATATAAGCAGCCTCCGGATTGGTAAACATCCAATACGCTGTATCCTCCTCGGCCACTTTACTTTGTTCCATGAGTTCCGCATAGGAATCTTCGTCCAAAGTTTCCCCTGCTTTACGACCTTCATGGTCAACCAGTTTTAATTGAACCTCAGTCCCCTGACGTTCTAATTCCAAGCGGGTCGCTTCAAAAGCATTAAATACTTTTTGTACATATAAAGGAACTTTAGGATCTTTGGAAGTAAAACCGTCTTCGCCCAATGTCGGTAATTGCGCTTTCATAGCCGGTTCTATACCGCATAACGATAAGGCATACTGTACCATAGAGAACGTATCCATAGAAGCCAAAACTTCATGCGGCAAAGCAATAAACGGTGTGGAGCGCCATGTGTCCCCCATTACTTCACGAATCTCAAGGGCTACTTTTTTAACCGAACGATTTGTGTACACAAATTCATAAGTGCCCAGCGGCGCCCATTCGCGAATCGCTTCCAAACGTGGTTGCAACAACATATACTGAACAGCCATGCGATTCATGCCCACTTGGTCCTGAATGGCACTAATCGGAATGAAGTAGTGAGCTGTACCGAGTTCTGTAATATTGCCTACCCGATTAGCCAATTCCTGCATAATTTCAACCGGTGCCCGGAACAAGCCGGTAGACGCCGCTACAATATGGTCAAAAATAACATCTTCCGGCCATTCATCAATAACCGGAGCCAACGGATAGAGTTGTTTAAATAAATTATAGCATGTTTCGGATGATGTATATAATAATAAACGCTCCGATGGAATGGCTTGCAAAATTTCTTCTGCCAAGGCGGCATATTCTTCAATATTGGCAAAGAGGATAATACCTTCCGAATTCTTGTGGAATTCAATGATGTCTTTAAAAGGCAAGCGCCACTGTTCACCGGCCGCAAGGCCTTCCACATAGCCCGTCTCCGTAATAAAGTCCATCACTTCTACGGCAAAAGAAGGGCCGTATACAGATTCAAAGGCTACTTGATCGTAAGGAAGTTCGCCAAAAACTTCAACGGTACTTTGCTGCGCCAATTCATATAATTTATCACCCGTAATCCCCCACTGGCGTACTTCGGGACTAGTCTGAAGTATTTGATCCAGTACGCGAAAACGCAATAATTCCGTTACCATTGCGCTACCGGTAACACCGATTGCTTTAAACTTCTTTATAAGTGATTGCATTGCTTCCTTCATATTATGCCTCCTTACCGGCTGACGGACACACATGAGCTAACGGACATTCGCCGCACAAAGGCTTTCTGGCCTTACAAACTTTACGACCATGCCAAATAATCCAATGATGAGCGGCACTCCATTTTTCCATCGGAATTGCTTTCTTGAGCTTTTCTTCTACCTCTTCCGGCGTTTTACCGCGAGCCAAGCCCAAACGATTAGACACCCTAAATACATGAGTATCTACGGCAATAGCCGGTGTATCAAACAATACCGACACCAACACATTGGCCGTTTTACGCCCTACGCCGGGCAATTCTACCAATTTGTCAAACTCATGGGGCACTTCACCGCCATAAGTATTAACCAAAATATCACAGGTTTTTATTAAATTCGCTGCTTTCGCCCGATAGAGACCGCAGTCGCGAATTAACACTTCCAACTTAGCCGTTCCCAACGCCAACATGTCGGCCGGATCACTGTAAGTCGGAAATAATCGCGCCGTAATAATATTAACCCGTTCATCCGTACATTGTGCGGACAAAACTACGGCTACGAGCAGTTCAAAAGGACTGTTATAATGCAAGGCAGGTTTCGCATCTTTATAGACGGTTTCCAAAATAGCTATTTGTTCTGCCTTAATGGCTTTCGTTACACGCATTCTGTCTTCTATGCTCCATTTATCTATCTTAGAATACTCATTCAAAATAATTTATAAATCTAAATAACATTACTTATTCAAAACAGTTTACCTTTACAAGATAATGTATCTGGTCAAAATAATTTGTCATTCGACATCAATTATATCATTACTCATGATGTAACGGCAAACGGCTTGACTGAATATGCTATAATGAATATGAAAAGTTCGTATTGAGAATTTTATGAAAATAAATAATTTACATGGAGGATTTTATGGAAATAAATGACGTTTTAGCGCGCATCAACGAATTAGCCCATAAGAAAAAATCCGGTCAGGAATTAACAGAAGCCGAATTAGTAGAAAAAAAAGAATTATATCGCATCTACTTAGACTTCATTCGCGGCCAGGTTATATCTCAAATGGATCGTGTTTCATTCGTTGACGAAAAAGGTAATATTACCAGTGCCAAAGATATTGCAGCCGCCAAACAGGCTAAAAATACAAAATTAAACTAATACCCAAAAACATTAGACTAATAAAAAGAAAATCCGGTGAGCACCCTGTGTTCACCGGATTTTTTACATTCTATAAATGACCTAAGCGGTGCATTACGTCATATACAATCTTCGCTAAGCCGCGCATTTGTTTTTTAGGAATGCTGCAAGCAGCAATACGAACGCCATGTTTCAAAGCAATAACATAAACATGTTCTTTAGTAAGTTCTTCCACAACTTCTTTAGCATGTTCAGTCGGAATGGTTAAGAAGAAACCACCGCAATATGGCAAGCATGGCAAGCCTAATTCTTTAGCTTCCTCAGTAAAAATGTGAGCACGTTCTTGAACAAGTTCACAGTATTCGGCACGTTCCGCTTCATGAGCAGCCAACTTAGCCGGATCCATAACAATATTCGCCATGGTCCGCATAGCAGGACGGCAAATATTAGACCAAGTAGCACGTGATGTTAACGCATTAATTTCCTTAAATTCAGCAGCAACATCAGCATCGGAGGTAATACCAATCATAGCCCCTACGCGTTGACCATACATGGTGAAACCTTTAGATAAGCTGTAACATGCTACTACCAAAATTTCTTTTGGCAATTGACTGAATTTTTTGAAGAAACGGCGAACGGTCTGCTTTTCACCGGAATAATCGATATAAGCTACGTCACAAGCGATGATAAATTTATTTTTACCATTGCCGATTAATTCTTTAGCAAAGGCAATGACTTTATCCCAATCTTCATCGGTTAAGCTGAAACCGGTCGGGTTATTCCCCGGCGAGTTGAAGATAGTCACTACGTTTTCCTGTTTAGCCGCTACTTCCAATACTTTAGCCTTGAAGCCTTCAAAATTAAACTTCAATTCTGCATCGAATAAAGGATAGGTTTCCAAATGTCGATGATTATCACCGCAAATTTGTTCATACGCGCCCCAATACCAATCGGCGGTCAAAACAATATCTTCAGGATTTGTATAATTGTGTACTAAGTGATGAATCCCACCTGTACCACCGGCCGTGGCCACAGCTTCTATTAAAGCATCCGGTCTGGATTCGCCAAAACATTCGCTTTTAGCGGCTTCCAAGAATTCAGGTAACCCTGCAATCGGTGCATATGCCACATATTCATTACGCGGCAAGTTTAAATATTCTTTTTCTACTGCTTTCAAAAAGACAATATTATCTTCTTCGTCCATAATGGAGCCCAAGGTACCGTTAAGTACATTTTCTTTACCATTAATTTTGGCGTCTTCTTGCGCCCGTGCATTCATGACAAAAATATTGTCCTTTGCTTTTTTTCCCCTTGCGTGTGTTGCTGCCATACTCATAGTCATAACCGACACCATCCCATCTGATATTAATCAATTCCTTACTTAATAATAGCGGAAAAAAAAGCCACTTACAAGAGCAAGACGTTGAAAAATGACAAAAATATGCTGTTTTTAGAAAAGAATATTGTATACAATATAGGCTATGCATAAATCATGTTTAAGACGCAAGTTAACGTGTACTTTAGAGCATAAACGAGGCATCTTTTTTCAATTTTTGCATACAAAAAACCGTGAATATTACCCAAAAGGATAAATATTCACGGTTTAAATTGCTTATAGCGTGTTCACAAAGTATGTGACACAAATTCTTTCTCAGTCCTTACATTATCTGTAAGACATCAGTGCTGAAATTAGAAGTTGTAACCGATACCGGCATGTAAGCCTTTAACAGAACCATCGCCATTGTCTACACTGTATTTATCATATTGATAATACAAGCTAAGATCAAATTCATTATTTAATGCATAAGTAGCACCTACTTGGTAAGTATTTTTAATATCATTACCAAAGCCTACTTTTGCAAAACCTTGAAGACGATCTGCCAATGGCATATGACCGATTACCCCAACTTGTAAACCAGTTTCATTATCACCACCGGCTTTAATGTAAGTACCGCCTACATAACCATTAAAGTTAGGATGGAATTCATAAACAGCATTTAACTGATGATCTTTTACATCACTGCTCTGATCAAGATTAACTTTATTATAAGAATACTGCAAAGCCCATTTGTCAGTTAAACCGGTCTGTAAATTAACACCGAAACCGTCAGCATGACCGCTTTCACCGGTTACACTCTGGGAGAAACTGTATTCAACACCAATCTTGCTGTCACCTTCGTTAATGTCTGTTACAGGCACAGCAGCTGCGAAGGCAGCACCTGTTAACATTGTAGCAGCTAAAGTAGCAACTAACACTTTCTTGTTCATAGAATTACCTCCTCTGTACACACATACACGCTTAGCAACCAACTTAGCGTTTCATAAATGTAGGAATTTCAGGACCTACACCGAATGGAGATTTAACAGCACCTGTTTTAGGTTGTGCGCCGAAGCCCGTAGCTACAACAGTAATCTGTACACGATCTCCTAAGTTTTCATCTATAACGGAACCGAAGATGATATTAGCTTCAGGATCCGCTGCTTCGGAAATGATTTCAGCCGCTTCGTTGATTTCGAACAAGCTCAAATCACCGCTACCGGTAATGTTCAAGAGAATGCCTTTGGCACCTTCGATGGAAGTTTCCAACAATGGGCTGTTAATAGCCATTTTGGCAGCATCAACAGCGCGGTTTTCACCTTCGCCGATACCGATACCCATAAGAGCTTCGCCTTGGTTAGTCATGATAGTTTTAACGTCAGCGAAGTCAAGGTTAATAAGACCAGGTACGGTAATCAAATCGGAAATCCCCTTGATACCTTGACGAAGCACGTCATCCGCGGTACGGAAAGCTTCGTTCAAAGGAGTTTTCTTATCAACAACTTGTAATAATTTATCATTAGGAATTACGATAATGGTATCCACTTTGCTGGTGAGCATTTCAATACCTTTATCAGCCTGGTTTTTACGACGTTTACCTTCAAATGTGAACGGTTTAGTTACTACGCCAACAGTTAAGGCGCCCATTTCACGTGCACATTCAGCTACGATAGGAGCCGCACCGGTACCGGTACCGCCACCCATGCCTGCGGTTACAAAGACCATGTCGGAACCTGAAAGGGCTTTAGTAATTTCTTCACGACTTTCTTGGGCTGCTTCTTCGCCAACCTGAGGGTTAGCACCGGCGCCAAGACCTTTAGTCAATTTTTCACCTAATTGAATTTTTATATCTGCTTTAGAGTTATCCAAAGCTTGTGTTTCTGTATTAGCTACAAGGAAATCTACACCTTGAAGACCACTGTCAATCATACGATTTACGGCGTTACTTCCGCCGCCACCAACACCAATAACTTTAATATTTGCGAATTCCGACATTTACGTTCCTCCTCCTGTTGCCCGTAAAATTTATATGCCCTTTATTTCAAACAACATGATTATGTTCAATACTATTATAACTAGTTTCATTTCATTTTACACTATTTTTTTTATTTTTTCTACTCTTTTACAATAAAGTATACCTTATTTTGTGCGTCTTGACAAAAGCAAACGTCGAATGGCTGCGGTATTTTGAAATAAACGCAAACCAAAGCTGATGAGTGCTACATAATAAAGGTCAATGCCCACAAAATTTCCCAGGAATACCAAGAGTGCGGCCAATAGTGAATTGGAAAAGAACCCGGTCAGAAATATCCACAAATTAAATATTCGTTCCAACGCGGCACGAGTGCCACCAAATACACTGTCTAAAGCGGCCAACAAAGCTACCGATGTATACTTGGCATACACCGGTGGGATTTCAAGCGGTGACATTACACCGATAATAATACCCACTACCAAGCCTCCGACGATAAATAAGTACATCATTATTTTTTATCGCCTCCTTGCTTGACTACCTTTAAATGTTCTTCTTTAAAAGTACCGTTAAAAGCTGGCACAATCATCTGATCTACTTCCTGAATCTTCAGTTCAATGCCCCAATACTTCAAAGACTCAACCACACCGCCACGCATGGTGAGCGCTGCGGATAAAGTCTTCGGATCCCCGATTGCCTTAATTACAAAGGGCGGTCCAAACACCTTACCGTTAACCATGACCGTCGGTCCCGCACAGCGAACTTCCGATGTGCCGGTTAACCGCTGGTCGTTAACCGCAATGGCCTCTGCCCCACCGGCTCGTAATTCATTCAGAACACGCAAAAGGTCTTCGTCATGAATTAAGTATAGGTTCGGGTTCTCATTGTCTTTTACCGGTATTTTACTGTCATTAATAGTGATTATCACACCGGGTCCGGTCACATCTGTAAGGCCGGCCCGTTGCTTCAATAAATTGATGTCGCTGACCACACTGGCCGACGCATCACCTTTTTGTATTTTTTCTAATTGTTGCCGCAGCTCATCACGTTCTTTTTCTGCCGCGGTCAGTTCACGTGCTAAATCTCCTGTTCGCTGCAAATGAATATTGCTTTCCGCTATGCTTTGCGTCATTTTATATTGACCAACCAACATAATCCCCAGCAACATGCTTACAGCCGCTATTGCCCAACGACCTTGCTTTAACATGCTTCCTCTTCCATTATTCCCTTAAGGCGTCTTAATAAACGGCGCCTTTACATTGACATCCAAATATTGTGCTGCCACACCGCGAGCCTTCACATCACGCAGCATATTTTCAGATAAAGGCCCTTTTTTATCCATATCCGATGTATCGCCTAAATGAAGCGGCAATCCATCTACCGTATAAGCAATTAACTGATTAACATCACCTACATTAATTTCGGCAATCTCCTTACGACCTTCATCGCTTAATGAGTTCAAATACGACAAAGCCCCTTTAATGACCGGCGTATCAATTGTATCACCTAATAATACATTGCCCAGTTTGATACCGGAGATAATCGTAGCTGACGTATCTTCGATGGCCGGGCCAATATTAATAACTTGACCTTTCGCATCCAAGGTGGCAAAACCGAACTGCGTCGCCACTACCGCCGCCGGCCGACGTTCTGTTACATTCACTTGTAAAGTAAGCGGCAATACATACGTTACTTTAACTGAGTCTACCCGCAAATCATGCTGCAACCGTTCTTCTAATTGGCCGGCATTAATCTGCAACAGGTTAATCGGATACCGTATATTAGCGGCCGCCATCACATCTGATACAGTTACATTTTTACTACCCGTCACTGTTATTGTGCCAAACGGAATCGGCAAAATAAATAAAAGCAACCATAGTAATAATAAGCCACCGCCGATTAAAACAACGCGACGACGCCATGCATGAGGATGTTTCGGTGGCTCCGGCGGTTCGCCACCATCGCGATAATACCCGTTTTCACCATTACCGTCCGGTGATGAATAGGCACCATCAAAATCATATAAAGGTCGATTCGCCCCACTGTGGTTCCTTGGCGAATGTACCGATTGTTGCTCCCCATGGTAATTCGGCGAAGAATAGCCCCCCGATGATTGTTCACCGGGCGGTCTGAATGTGGCCGTTGGATTTGGTTTTACTGCCTCCACCGGACCGGAATATGGCCGATTATCTCTATTCATCTCAGTATCTCCAGTTTACTTAAAACTTACCTAAACCGGCGGTGAGCAGAATTTTTTCACATAAGGTAGGGAAATCCATCCCCATAGCTTTAGCGGATTTTGGTACCAAGGAGGTCGCCGTCATGCCTGGAATCGTATTATATTCCAACACAAACGCTTCCCCTGCCTTATTGGTCATGAAGTCGATGCGAATTACGCCGGAGCATTGTAATTCACGATATACAGTTTCACCGATAGCCTGTAGTTTTTTAGTTAACGCTTCATCAATCGGAGCCGGTACCAAATAATCGGTAGCACCTGTCGTATATTTTGAAGTGTAATCATATTCACCGGAATGTGGTCTGATTTCGATAACCGGTAAGGCTTTGCCTTCCAATACGGGAACTGTAAATTCATGACCGTCCAAATACTGTTCTACCACCAAAATATTATCATATACGAGAGCTTCTTTTACACCTGCCGTAAGCTCGCTATCGTCACGTACAATAGTTACGCCGATGCTGGAACCTTGGGTAGCCGGTTTCAAAACAACCGGTAATGTAAAGTTAGCTTTAATATCTGCAACAATATCAGCTTCATTTTGTGCTGCTGCATTATAAGATTTTGCTGCAGCCGTCGGGATACCGGCGCCTACAAACACATCTTTACTGATTTTTTTATTCATGCCTACGGCTTGCGCCATAACACCGGAACCGGTATACGGAATGCCGGCCATTTCAAGTAAGCCTTGAAGCGCTCCGTCTTCACCGAACTTGCCGTGCAATGCATTGAATACGATTTCGCCGCCTAATGCTTTAATATCGGCTAACAATTGTTCCGGTACCAATTCCAAAGTTTGAGCATCATACCCTAAACTACATAACGCTTCCGCAATAGCTGCACCGGTTCGACGAGATACCTCTGCTTCTTTAGAAGGACCACCCATTAATACGATAATTTTTTTATTTTTCATGATTATTCCTCTTCCAATGCTGCCAATAATTTAGGTCCGTATTGACTAATGCTGCCGGCGCCCATAGTAATTACCAAATCATCAGGTTGTAAAATTTGTTTTACCGTTTGCGGCACATCATTTACGTCCGCAATATAATGAACATCCTGACCGGTAGTAGCTTTCACCATATCCGGGATGGAATGGCCGTCAATACCGGCAATCGGATCTTCACCGGCACTGTAAATATCGGTAATAAATAATACGTCCGCATTCACAAAAGCTTTACCGAATTCTTTTAACAATAAATTAGTACGGGTAAAACGATGTGGTTGGAATACGCAAACTACGCGATGTGATTCCAAAGCTTTGGCCGCACTCAAAGTAGCTGCAATTTCTGTCGGATGATGTGCATAATCATCAACTACCCATATGCCCTTAACATGACCTTTCGTTTCAAAACGACGTTTAGCACCTGTAAATTTAGCTAATGCGGCCACAACTACGTCGGCCGGAATGCCACAATCCGTAGCCATAACAAAAGCACCCAAGGAATTTAACGCATTATGCGTACCCGGCACTTTAAGGCGAATAGTGGCAATCACTTCATCACCCTTCATGGCTTCATAAACCAAAATACCTTTTTCATAATGAATATTGCGAGCCCTGTAATCATTGTCTTCGCCGAGACCATACGTTACGAAATGACGATCTACACGGGGCATCACTTTCTGAATCGACGGATTATCGCCACAGACAACGGCTTTACCGTCCTTAGGTAATTTACCGACAAACTCACAGAAAGCATCCAATAAATGCTCCATCGTACCGTAGTGGTCCATATGGTCATTTTCAATATTGGTAATAACGATGGCCTTCGGATTCAATTCTAAAAACGAACCGTCACTTTCATCGGCTTCGGCGATGCTGTATTCACCGCGGCCCCACTGACTGCTGCCGCCCAAATAATCGACTTCACCGCCGATAATAACCGTCGGATCTAGGCCGGCTTCCACAAAAATCTGCCCCAGCATAGAGGTAGTCGTGGTTTTGCCGTGCGCACCGGCGACGGCAATGCCCTTTGTTATATCCAACACGGCTTTAACGATATCGGAGCGATGTAAAATAGGAATCTGTAATTCGTGAGCCGCCATAAGTTCCGGATTATCTGCGTGAATAGCCGTAGAACGAACAACCGCATCAACCCCTTTTACATAGTCCGCATTGTGACCGATATGAATGGTGGCGCCCATTTTACGGAAACGCTCTGTCACGGCTGACTCCTGAATATCGGAACCGGATACTTCAAACCCCTGACTGATTAAAATGTTGGCAATGGCTCGCATACCTGAGCCGGCAATGCCGATAAGATGTATTTTATGAATACCATTTAACATGGTGCAATCTCTCCTTATTCCTTACTTTGCAATTTCCAGCGCTAATTGGGCTATATCGTGAGCCGCCGCCGGTTTACCCAACGTCTTGGCTGCCGCCGACATATGCCCCAATTCATGCGGATTGTTCATGAAGAATTCGATTTCACCAATCAAATCTTTACCTTGTAACATTTTATCCACAATCATACGAGCCGCTCCGGCACTTACCAACGCCCGCGCATTATACGTTTGATGATCTTCCGCCGCATACGGGTACGGAATTAAAATTGACGGAATGCCTCGCACCGTAAGTTCCGCAAGACCAACGGCGCCGGCACGAAATACAGCTAAATCGGCAGCCGCCAAGGCTTTCGGCATTTCATGCAAATACGGCAAAATTATTGATGAATCACTGTAGGCCTCACCGTCTTTAATATGCAATGCTTCAAGGACCCGATCATACTCACCGGACCCGGTTACATGAATCAATTTAATGCCTTTACGGTTTTTAAAATACTCATGTACTTCAATCATGGCTGTATTAATACTGCGTGCCCCACGTGAGCCGCCGGCAATAAGTACGGCAAACTCATCATCTTTTAAGTTAAAAAACTCACGCCCTTCCGCTCGGGTATCCACCAATACTTCCGGACGCACCGGATTACCGGTATAGACAAGTCGCTTTGCTTTAGGAAATGCTTTTTTTGCATCTTCAAAACCAACCGCTACTACATCGACAAAACGGCTCAGGATTTTATTCGTAATACCGCCGATGGTATTTTGTTCCTGAATAAGAGTCGGCACATTCCGCAGTGCTGCGACCAACAAAATCGGACCGCACACATAACCGCCCGTACCGATTACAATATCCGGTTTAAACTCCGAAATAATGCGCGCGGCCTGCCACAAAGAACTAAGCGTTTTGCCCAAGGTCACCAATGCATGCCATGACAAATTACGATTTAAACCTTCTACCGGCAATGTTTTAAAAGGAATTCCCTCTTTAGGCACCAAGGTAGCTTCGAGGCCTTTATCGGTCCCGATATATAAGAATTCAGCCTCCGTCATAGCGGCTATTTCTTTATAAATGGTAATGGCAGGATAAATGTGACCACCCGTGCCACCTCCTGAAATAATTATACGCTTCATGACTAAGACCCCTTCTTATTAGCCAACATATCAGCTAATGCATATACTTCATTTTTAAAATCATCGCCTCGTTCTTCAAAACAATGATACCAGTCAAAACTGGAGCATGCGGGCGACAATAAAACCACATCACCCGGTTTCGCCAATTCATGACCTTTCGCTACCGCTTCGGCCATAGAACGGACGCGCACAATGTCTTCAACACCGGCCGCTTTAGCGGATTCTTCAAAACGCGCTGCCGCATCACCCATGAGGACTAACGCTTTGGCATGTTTTTTGACCATGTTCATAAAATCGGTTAAATCCGTCATCTTATCATAGCCACCGGCCAACAAAACAACGGGCTCCTTAAATGATTCCAATGCTTTAATGGCAGAATCTGTATTGGTTGCCTTCGAATCATTAAAATAAGTAGCTCCATCGATAACCGTAACCCGTTCCAGACGATGCTCTACAGCCTTAAAATTAGCGATTACATCATGCAGTTGTGTTGCGGTAATACCTAAATCATAAGCCAAAGCAATGACTGCCAAAATATTTTCAATATTATGTCGGCCCGGCAAATGAATATCCGCCGTGCTGATAACAGCTTCCGCTTCATTATTACGAACGGCAAACAACTGATTATCCGCAAAATACGCTCCATCCGTCACACCATGTTCCTGACTGATGCAAAGTACTTTGCCCGGTACGCGCGGTACCATCCCCGCCACTAACGGATCGTCCATATTGAGGACGGTTCGCTCCTTCGATGTTTGTTGCTTAAAAACATTCTCTTTAGCCGCCTGATAAGCTTCCATGGTTTTATGGCGCTGTAAGTGGTCCGGCGTAATATTCAACATGATGGCACCCAATGGTTTAAATGTTTTTACCGTTTCCAATTGATAGCTGGAAACTTCTGCCACCAAATAACCATCCGCCGGAATTTCATAGGCTGCTTCACTCAATGAATCGCCAATATTACCGCCCACCATTACAGGACGACCGGTTTGTTTCATGACTTCGCCCAATAATGTAGTAGTCGTAGTTTTGCCATTTGTACCAGTAATAGCGAGAATAGGTGCTTTGGAAATGTCATAGGCCACTTCCACTTCGCCTACAATATCCATGTCCCGTTTAGCCGCTTCCACTAAAATAGGAATGGTAAGAGCAATCCCCGGTGAAACTACAATACGATCAACAGCCGCCAATAATTCATTATTCTGGCGGCCGGTAATAACGGTTACATGAGCCTCCTCCAATAGTGCCTTTTCAGCCGATGTAAACGCAACTTCTTTATAATCGTTTAAAGTAACGTCAGCCCCCATTAATCCCAACACATGAGCGGCACCGATACCGCTCCGACCTGCGCCTAACACTAAAATTCGTTTACCCTTGTACTCCATGATTACGCCTACCTATCGCATTACATAAATTAACAAACCACATACGGCAAACAAGCAACTGCCAAGCCAAAAACGGCTTACCACTTTTTGCTCACTCCAACCGGACAATTCAAAATGATGATGAATCGGACTCATTTTGAAAACGCGTACACCACGTGTTTTAAAGGATACTACCTGAATAATAACGGACAATGCTTCCATTACGAAAATGCCGCCGATAATGATGAGCAATAATTCCGTTTTAGTTAAAATAGCCATGCCCGCAAAGGCACCGCCCAATGCCAAGGAACCGGTATCACCCATGAACACCTTAGCCGGGTTGGAGTTGAAATATAAGAACCCCAGTACGGCACCGCAAAGAGCAATACCGAAGAAGGACACACTCGGCTGTAACGCCAGCATACCGATAACGGTATAAGCAATAGCCGCAGCTGCCGACGTACCGGCTGCCAAACCGTCAAGGCCGTCCGTCAAGTTAACCGCATTCGTAGTCCCCACAATAATGATAAATACCAATACATAGTACATCATGCCTAAATCGAAGGTAGTATTTACAAACGGAACCCAGACGGTGGTAGGAATTACCATCACTTCCGTTGCAATATAGCAGAATACGGCAGACATAATAATCTGTCCCAATAATTTCTGTTTAGCCGTAAGACCTAAATTACGTTTTTTCACGGACTTAATAAAATCATCTAAGAAGCCCAACAGGCCATGACCTAATGTCAAAAACAACAATACCCACGTAGCCATTTGAAACGGTGCAAATACAAGAACTGTTATCACCATAGCCAAAAGCATGAAAATACCACCCATCGTCGGGGTGCCCGCCTTAGCTAAATGGGCTTGCGGTCCGTCTTCGCGTATGCTTTGTTGTGCATGTAACTGCCGTAACAACGGTATTCCTATTTTTCCGAGTATTAACGTTATTACCAAGGAAGTAATAAACGCGAATAATAATTGCATGGTCATTCGAACTATCGCTCCTTACATTACGGCCTTTATGAAGCCGATTAACTCACTATTTTTACATGGTTTTACAGATGTTGTTATCTGCTTTAGCTTTATAGAAAAACAAAGCCGCTATCTATGGTAGTACATATAAGGCTGTAATGCAAATATAATTCTCGTTTTTTTGAAAAACTTCGGCTACAAACTACCACAACCGGACAAACGTCTTTACTGAGGTGCTTAACGGTCATTGCCAAGGCACTTTACGGTCTTACTTTACGTTCTTCCTTATCATAATTCTTACTGTTTATTGAAGTGCCTCACGGTCTTCAAATTCATTGACTACCCGTTCCATACGAAGGCCACGGGAGCCTTTAACCAAAATAACATCACCTTTAGCGCGCACATCACAATATACATTAACCATATCTAAATGGCTGTCGCAAATTTTAGCTATGCGAATGCCTGCCGCTTTTGCTTCACGAGCAATAAATTTTGCGGCCTCACCAAAAGTATATACTTGATCGTAACCTTCTGCCACCAGTAAACGACCGATTTCACGATGATGTTCTTCGGAAAACTCACCTAACTCCAACATATCACCGAGCATGGCAATTTTTCGTTTACCGTCGAGCTGTCCCAAGGCTTTAATCGATTCCGCCATGGACATAGGATTGGCATTATAGGCGTCATTGAGGACAACGAAGTCACCAAAGGAAACAATTTCCTGGCGCATCGGCATACCTTTAAAAGAACCCAATGCCTTAGCAATTTTCTGTGAAGATACACCTAAGGAACGGCCTACCGCAATAGCGGCCAGCGCGTCATATACATTGTGTTCCCCAATCATCGGCAAGAATACATCAAATACTTCATCAAAACTGCGGCAAGTAAATTTAATGCCGTCTTTTTTATAGCGCAATTTAAAGCCTGAAATAGTCGCTTTTTCTTTGATGCCGTAATAGATGATTTTACCTTTCGTTAAATTCCCCATCTGACGAACAAATTCATCATCTTCATTTAAAATAGCTGTTCCGTCAACCGGAATATGTTGAATCAATTCGCTCTTGGCTTTCGCTATGTTTTCACGAGAGCCTAAAAGTTCAATATGACTATTCCCTACATTCGTAATCACACCTACCGTCGGTTCGGCGATGCGAGCCAATTCATCAATTTGACCGAGCCCGCGCATCCCCATTTCCACCACACAGGCTTCATGGTCGGCTGTAAGTTGCAACAATGTTTTTGGCAAACCGATTTCATTGTTAAAGTTCTTTTCTGTTTTCAGAACATTAAACTTACTGCCCAGTACAGCGGCAATCATTTCCTTCGTCGTAGTTTTACCGGATGAGCCGGTAACAGCAACTACGGGAATATCAAAACGACGGCGATGATAATTAGCTAATTGCTGATACGCCAATAGCGGTGACGCTACTTCAATGCAGATGAGATCGTTGGCAGTATGCCCCGGTTTTACCAAGGCACCGAGCGCTCCGTTAGCCCGGGCTTGCGGCAAAAAATCATGCCCGTCAAAAGTGTCACCCGTCAAAGCAACAAATAGCGAACCTTCTTCAATGGTACGTGTATCGGTGGATACATTAGTAAATACTGTTGTTTCACTTGCTTTCCCGTTGTAGGTACCGCCTGTTACGGTCAACACCTCCCGGAGCGTAAACTCTGCCATTTTTATCTCTCCTTTAATGCTTCGCGGGCTACTTCCCGATCGTCAAAATGAATCGTTTTATCTTTTAAAATCTGATAATCTTCATGGCCCTTGCCGGCGATGATTACCACATCACCTGCTTTGGCATCTTTGATAGCGGCATGAATGGCGCTGCGGCGATCCGTAATAACGGAATATACCGAACCTTCCCGCAAGCCTTCTTTTACACCCTCTGCCACTTGAGCCACTATTTTTTTAGGATCTTCCGTACGCGGATTATCGGAAGTTACGAAGATTTCATCACCATACTGCGCAGCAATGCGGCCCATAATCGGACGCTTCGTGGCATCACGGTCACCACCGCAACCAAATACTACGAGAATGTGACGCTCCACAATTTTTTGAGCAGTTTGCAGGATATTTTCCAAACCGTCCGGTGTATGCGCATAATCCACAACAACAGCGAACGGCTGACCTTCTTCTACCAACTCAAAACGTCCCGGTACGGCCGTGAAATCACTCAACGCTTCAATAATGGCTTCCATCTTCACGCCTTCAAAGAGACAAGCACCGATGGCCGCCAAGGTGTTATACACATTGAAAAGACCGGTAATACGCATGTGAATCGGATATTCTTTACCTTCATACACAATATCATAGGCGCTCGTCTTAGCCGTTATGGTAAGGTTTTCACCTTCCAAGGTACCTTTCCCTTTAGTACCGTACGTAATGAGCGGTGCGGAGTTCTTTGTCATAACGCGTTCACCGTGAGGATCATCGATATTAATGACAGCCCCTTTATTTTGCTTATGTTGATTTGGCGCACTTACCTGTTCAAACAATTTACATTTGGCCGCCAAGTAATTTTCAAAGGTTTTATGGAAATCGAGATGGTCTTGTGTCAAATTTGTGAAAACGGCTGTATCGTATTCCACGCCGGCCACTCGGTTGAGCGCCAAAGCGTGCGATGATACTTCCATGATACAATGCGTTACCCCTTCAGCCACCATTTGGCTCAAAATGTGTTGCAAGTCAACCACATCCGGGGTCGTATTGTGAATCGGATAGGTTTTATCCCCAATAACTACGTGAACCGTACCGATGATCCCCACTTTATACCCCTGAGCTCGCAAGATGTGGCCGATAATATGGGTCGTTGTAGTTTTACCGTTTGTACCGGTTACCCCAATCATACGCATTTTACAACCGGGATAGTCATAAAAAAACGGTACACATTGCTGCATAGCGATTCGTGTATCGTCAACAGTCAGTACACTTACCGCAGCCGGCACATCGATCGGTTCTGACGCCAATATAGCTACCGCCCCGGCTTCAACGGCTTTTTGTACATAATCATGACCATTTACATGAGCACCGGTTAGGCAGATAAATAAACTGCCTTGTTTTACTTCTCGCGAATCCGCCGTAATATGGCTGATAACAGTATCGGTAGCTCCTTTGACGCTTACGCCGCTTATCACATTTATTAATTCTTGTACTGTTTTCACAACATTTCCTCCATCTCAAACAAGGAAAGCAGCTCACTTCCGGAGCTGCCTCATACCGTAGTTTAGTCCCTGATGCGTGCTGTTACTTTCACATCACGTTCTACAGTAGTACCTTTGCTGTTGTACACAAAAGCATCGGGCAAAACCATTCCCAATTTATCTTGCGCAATCTGCTGAATCCGTGTAGGCGACTTCAATTCCGCTACTTCCAGACTCAACTCTTCATTATCTCTGGTCAATTGAACAACCTGTTGTTGCATGCTTACCAATTCATAACCGGCACCGGCTTTCACCACACGGCCTCCCAAAACGGTAGCCCCTACAACGCCAACCATGGCTAATAACACTAAAATCTGTTTCAATTCCGGCGATGCGTTACTAAATACACCAACCTGCTTCGCTCGACGTGTTTTAGTTGGTATATATGGTCTCGCCGTCGGTTGTGCAACGCGTACACCGACTGTCTTTCTCGCTAACATATAATCAACCCCCCGTTATCTATACCTTTTCGGCTACCCGTAACTTGGCGCTCCGCGCTCGCGGGTTCGCTGTTACTTCCTCATTGCCCGGCTCAATCGCCTTATTTCTTGCTTTTACGACTGCCACATGATGGCAAACACAAACCGGCAGTTCCGGCGGACAAATACAACCGGTACTCAATTCCTTAAAGGTTTGCTTCGTAATTCTATCTTCTAATGAGTGGAATGTAATAACACCGATACGACCGCCCGGTTTTAATAAATCCACTGCATCTTTAAAACTGTCTTTTAAAATAGCCAACTCCTGATTCACTTCAATGCGAATCGCCTGAAATGTTCGTTTAGCCGGATGCGGACCTTCACGGCGTGCCCCGGCGGGAATGGCCTGTTTGATAATTTTGGTTAATTCACCGGTGGTAGTAATCGGTTTTTCAGAACGAGCCGCTACTATGAATTGTGCAATTCGTTTCGCCCATCGTTCTTCCCCATAATCCTGAATGATTCGCACCAAGTCAGCTTCACTGTAGCCATTGACTATATCCGCAGCCGTCAAGTTCCCCTGCCTATCCATGCGCATGTCCAAAGGACCGTCCTGCATATAGGAGAAACCTCGTTCCGCTGTGTCCAGCTGATAACTTGAAACGCCTAAATCAAAGATAAATCCGTCTACCTCCGTAATGCCGCGGCTCGTAAGGGCCGTTTTCAAATCTTTGAAATTAGTGGGAATCGTCATAACTCGGCATTTTAAATCAGCCAGTCGTTCCGTCGCGGTCGCCAGCGCCACTTCATCTTGATCGAGTCCGATGAGTAAGCCGTCAGCGGCCAATTGCTCGCCTAGCGCATGAGCATGACCGGCTCCGCCTAACGTGCAATCCACGTAAATCCCATGGGGATTTGTTAATACAGCGTTTACTGTTTCGTTAAGCAATACGCTTACATGATGAAATTCCATGGGTCCGCTCCTTTCCGACTTCGAAATTATGTTTTCACCCTTAATCAAACATTCACTATATCGCTATAGTATTGCATTACTTCGTAATAAATAGCCAAAATACTTCCATTTTTACCATACAGCTTCAACATTCAATCTTAAATTGCAGCTTAAATTACAAGAAGAAGTCTTCCATGTTTTCTGATAATTGTTCCATATTATCATCCATGTCTTCCTGGTAAGCCAACCAATGTTCACGGTTCCAAATTTCTACGTGATCCCCGATACCGAGTACCATTACTTCTTTTTGAAGTTTGGCAAATTCACGCAGTGTAGCCGGCACCAAAATACGACCTTGACGATCGAATTCCAACTCGGTGGCATTGGCAAAAAGTTGACGTTTAAGCCCACGAACACCGGCTTTGTTGTTCGGTTGCTTCATCATCTGCATAGCCTTGGCGGTAAATACTTCGGTCGTATAAATGGCGAGACAATTATCGTAGCTCTTGGACATAATACAGGTTTCGCCTAATTGTTCGCGTAATTTTGCGGGAATAATCAAGCGCCCCTTCGTATCAATGGTATGTGAATATTCACCCATGAACATCATTGTCTCACCTCCTTTTACACTTTCCCTATCTTATCTACCACTATATGGTAAATTCTACCACATTCCCCCACTTAATAACAATAAAATCTGCAAATTTTAGCGAAATTTAGCAAGAAAATCTTTTAACCAAACATTTAATCGCAAATTGGCGCTACTACAACGATTTTTTGTTCCCTCTTTTAGTCGATATGTGCGAAGAAATAAGGCTTTAATTTTTGAGCCCCTCCACTTCACACCACCACAACTAAAAAATCATTAACAAACACCACTTTTTGCCACCGATTATTTTCAAAACTTTCAGCACCTGATAAAAATCCCCCACTTTTTGGGATACAGCAGGGACCACTATTTGATCCTCTAAAATCTCCATATTCGGTGCACCGACTCTTTTGAGTACGCCAACTCCTAAAACAGAAAGACTATAGTTTTCAGTATTCCTTTACTTCATACGATTGCAGTCTTTTTTCATCATTTATGATAATTATCTATATCAGTCAAAAATAATGCTTGCATCTGCTATACTATACTTAGACAGATAAAAGGATTAAATTAAGCCCCTTACATGCTTACTGATAGAAAGGACTAATTCTATGAGCATAGAGAAAACCCCTCATACGACTCACGGCTCACGCTCTCACGGAACTACACGGTCGCGCAGTCATCAACATCAAATAAAACATGATAAACACTGCTCCCGAGGTCCTTCGGAGTTTCAAATTATGTGCGAACCTTTTGTAGCCATTCACCGCAAAATGGAACTCCTCCTTGATTACGGTCAGTTGCTCATGCAAAACGGCGCTAACACCAATCACATTCAACGTGATATGATGCGCGCCGCCTCTTACATGGGCATTCCACCTCAATTTGTTCATATTCACATAACCTATATGACCTTAATGTTGAATATAAATGACGAAAAACACTCGTATACGGTTTTTCGCAAAACACCGTTACACGGTGTGAATATGACCATTCTTTCAACCCTTTCTAAATTAACCTGGAAGGCCATTGAAAATAATTACAGTCTTGATGAATTCGAAGATCATTTGAAAACGATTAAGGCCGCACCGCCTAAATATCCGACGCCCCTACTCGGTCTGGCAGCGGGTCTTGCGTGCGGTGCTTTCAGCATTTTATTCGGTGCCACTTGGTTAGCCGCTTTAGTAACCGTCATCTGTGCGGTCATCGGTTTTATAACCCGCTACATTTGTCATCACTATCAAATCAACTTTTATTTTGGCATCGTAGCGGCCTCCTTTGCCGCTACTTTTACAGCCAATCTGATTAATACAACCTTTGACTCAGGCAGCATCGTATATGCTATGGTCAGTTGTACCCTCTTTCTGATTCCCGGCGTTCCTCTGATCAACGCCGTAGACGATATGATTAATAACCATATTGTATCCGGAATGACCAGGGCCATGCATACGCTTTTAATTGTTAGCAGCATGTCCGTCGGTATCGCCATGGCTCTATATTTCGACCACGTCTCCACCTTTACCCACCTAAATATTACACCGGTTGTAGTAACACCGATTCAGGCCATCGCCGCTGCAATAGGTGCGGTAAGTTTTGCCACTATTTTTAATACACCTTATCGGCTGCTTTGGATAATCGCTATAGGCGGTACCATCAGCGTCATTACACGAAATATACTCATAGTTGATTTCGGTTTTACCATCGTTGGCGCCAGTTTTGTGGCATCCGCTATCATTGGTTTGCTAGCCTTAAAAACATATAAATTATTGCGAACGGCGCCTTTGATTTTATCTATTCCGTCCGTAATTCCGCTGATTCCGGGCGTACTCTTATATCGTTTCTTGTTCGGCTTACTGACTATTAATTCCCTTACACCGGATAACCTGCTATTCGCCTTGCGCAGCGGGATTACCGGGGTCTTCACAATAATTTGTATTGCCATCGGCGTAGCCATTGCCCATATTATTGCCAGAAGTTATTTGGATCGCAAAAAGGAGATTTCTTTGCACAAAGCGCTTCGCGAACGGCAGAAATCGCTCTCGGAATAAAAATTGCCCGCCTCAGTTCTCAACTAATGGCACTCGGCTATTAACTGTTTAAGAATAAAAAATAGCACTTTTATAGGCTTGGTTTTTCTACGAAAAAAGACCCTATGGAGGCGATATATTTTTTATATAGAATTATCATACAGCAACAGCCGTAGTGCCATTTTAGTTCGAGATTCTACGACACGAGCAATTTTTATTCATATCGTGACCTTCTTGCCGGAAACAAGAAGCGCCTTTGAGGCAAAGAAATCGGGAGTGGAGGAATATGGGGGATATAAAAAATAAAGGACTGTGCTGTTTTAGGTAAAAAAAAAGGCGCTCACGATTTGTGAACGCCTCTTTCGCATAGTTTGGATTACTATTTTTTGTTATTAAATTATAACTGAGCTTCGATAGCTGCTTTTAATTCGTTTTGTGGAATGTAACCGATTTTACGGTCTACTACTTCACCGTTTTTAATAATAGCGAATGTAGGCAATACTTCAATGCTGAATTCTTTAGCTAATTCTACAACTTCGTCAGTGTTAACTTTAGCGAATACAACTTTGTCGCCCAATTCTTCAGACAAAGCTTCGAAAATTGGCATCATGCGTACGCAGTAACCGCACCATGGAGCCCAGAAGTCCACGATTGCTACTTCTTTAGAAGTTACGGTATCTTTAAAGTTTGCTACTGTTAATTCTGTTACGTTTGCCATAGTTAAATAACCTCCTAAATCAACAAATTTACAAATTGTTGAAAATAAATATCAATATATGTGTTAATTATATTAAACTACAAATTTAGTTGCCGGTCAAATCTGAACTAAAACACAGTCCTGAATAACTTCAAAACCAAGCTCATTGGCCTTAGCCACTACGGCCGGTTTATCAGCGCCCGGTTGCAACCAAACTACCGAAATCCCCAGCTTTTGGCAATCCTCCAAAGCCTGTAAACCTACAGCCTCGGGAACAACAAAGTCCACTACTTCGGGAACTTCCGGTAAATCGTGAAGTGACGCATAACAAGTGGCGCCATCAATCTCATTTACATTAGGGTTCACCGGATATACTTTGTATCCGTGATCACGCAAACAAGCGTATATTTTATAGCCGAATTTTTCTTTACGGCTTGTTGCGCCCAGTACTGCCCAAACTTTTTTAGTCAGTGCTTCTTTTGGTGTCATCCTATCACCTCAACTCTCTATATTCATTATATCAAAACATCGAAATTTGTCAATTTAATTTGAGGTTTTTTTAGATAATTATTATCAAGACTACAATTCAACAAAGTTTCCCATGTGAGCCCTCCGAATTTGTCTGTTTGAGATGATGAAACTAGTCCTGCCGCCAATGCCAAATGCCCTAAAATCATAGACGCACTATAGCCGCTCATTCTCAATTCACGCAAGGTTATACTCTGCTGCCTTTTTGATAATCGATAGCCTTCCTCATCAACAATTAACGGCGCATGTGCATAGTGCGGTACCTTGGCACCCAGGCACTCATAGAGCCACAATTGACCGGCCACAGCCGGTAATAAATCATAACCGCGCACAATATGGGTAATGCCCATGGCTATATCATCCATAACAACGGCTAAATTATAGGCGAACATGCCGTCAGCGCGACGAACAATAAAATCATCTTGCGCCGGAATAAGTTCTTCCCGCTGCGAACCTTGCCAAAAATCAGTAAATTCATACAATCGTGGTTCTACTTTCATGCGCCACGAAGGATTCTTCCGCTCACCTAAAGTCTGCCGTTCCCCTTCACTCAAGTGGCGGCAACGACCATCATAATGAGCAATTCCTTCATGACCATGCGGAGCCGATGCAATGCTCTGCAAGCGCGCTCGATTACAGTAACAGGGGTACACAAGCCCCGATTCTTGCCATTTAGCAATCTGTGCCTCATAGAGAGGATACCGTTCACTTTGCCAATACGATTCATGGGGACCGCCTACGCGTGGGCCTTCATCCCAAGTCAGGCCAAACCATTCTAAATCATCCAGTAAATCTCCCCCATACTGTCTTTTAGCGCGCTGTATGTCGATATCTTCCATGCGCAAAACAAAGGTACCTTGTTGCTGTTTCACCTGTAGCCACGACAGCATGGCAATCCACAAATTACCTAAATGAAGATGTCCCGTCGGGCTTGGCGCAAATCGTCCTTTCATAGGACTAATCAGTGTATCACTCATAGAACTAATCAGTGTATCACTCATAGGCCTAATTGTCGTACCATTTGCTGTATCAACATTACCGCCATTATCTGTGTCAATTACGATGTCACTCATTGTGCCAATTGCTCCCAAATTTCATAGAGTTCAGCCAATCTTTTATTGGTAGCTTCCATTTGAGCCGCCGTTTCTGCCATGGCTTCCGCATCTTCCTGTAAAGCGGGATTTTGTATTTGAACTTCGTACATTTTCAGCGTAGCTTCCAAACGGGCAATTTCGGTTTCCGTTTCTTCCAATTTCTTGGCTTGCATATAGGAGTTTAGCTTTTTATCTCCGGAACCTTCGTTACCACTTGTACTGCCGGTATTTTTAGCTTCATTCGAATCCACCCTGTCGGTCGAGTTCGTATCGTCATTATTGTTGCTGTTGCGTTTATTACTGCTCGAACGTTCTTTATTTTGACCACTTTGTTCAGCTGCCAAGGCGGCCAAATCCTGCTGTTCTTTGAGCTTCGCCTTATAGTAGCTGTAATTGCCAAGGTATTCTTCCACGCCTTCCGGCTCTAACACCAAGGTCCGTTTGGCCACTTTATCCAAGAAATACCGGTCATGGGACACAACCAGTAATGTGCCGGTAAAGTTCATCAAAGCCTCTTCCACCACTTCGCGCGTCGGAATATCTAAATGGTTGGTCGGTTCGTCAAGAATTAAGAAATTATTGCCTTGTAAAAACAAAATCAATAAACTTAAGCGAGCCCGTTCACCACCGGACAAATCACGAATTTCCTTGAAAACGTCATCCCCTTGGAACAAAAACATGCCCAGTACATTACGGGCTTTTTCCTCACTATAGTTAAAATGACTCATAATTTCATCAATCGGCGTCCAAGCAGGATGTAATTCTTCGTGTTCCTGTGAAAAATACCCCACCGATACACGGCTGCCGATATCGATAAAACCCGCTTCCGGTGTCAATTCACCGGTAATAGCTTTTAATAAAGTGGATTTTCCGGCGCCGTTCGGCCCGATTAAGGCCACCGCTTCCCCGCGACGAATCATAAAGGACACATCCTCTACAATATCGCGCTCGCCGTAGGATAAAAATAACTCTTCCACCGTCAGCACTTTATCGGCGCTGAATTCCGCTTTAGGAAATCTAAACTTCAATGTCTGTGAAGTTTCCGGCGCATCCAAACGCTCCAAACGATTCAACTGCGACTGGCGGCCTCTGGCCATTTTAGATTTAATCCCGGCGCGGTACTTATCGATATACTCTTCCGTTTTGCGAATATATTCCTGTTGCTTCTCATAGGCGTTTTGCTGCGCCTTATGTTGAGCTTCACGCTGCTCCACATAACGACTGTAATTACCACGATAGCTGGTTGCCTTATGATGCTCCAATTCAACAATACGCGTCGTTACACGATCAAGGAAATAACGGTCATGGCTGATAATTAAGATACCGCCGCCGTAAGAGCTCAAATAATTTTCCAACCATTCCAACATATCCATATCCAAATGGTTAGTCGGTTCATCCAAAAATAAAAAATCAGGGCGCCGAACTAAAGCTTTTGCCAAATTAATACGTGTTTTTTGCCCACCGGAAAATTCAGACACAGATTTCGTTAAATCTTCATCGGAAAAACCAAGGCCGTAGGCAATGCGGCGACTTTGGGCCTCATAATCATAACCACCAAGCCAATCTAAACGGTCCTGAATGCGGGCGAGCTGTTTGAGCAAACTTTCATCATGAGGATTCGTTTCAAGCTTCGCCGATACTTCCTGTAATTGTTGTTCCCAATATTGCACATCGGCAAAGGCTTTTTGAATTTCAATAGCTAAACTGTCGTCCCCTAAATTGATATCCTGCTGCAAATAACCGATTGTAGTAGCACTATCTTTGACAACCTGACCTTCATCATATTCTTCAATGCCCAACAGGCATTTCATGAGCGTCGATTTGCCAGCCCCGTTAGGGCCCACCAAGCCGACACGCTCACCATGTTTTATTTCAAAGGATACTTTGTTAAACACTTGGCGCACGCCAAATGATTTACTTAATCCTATTACGCGGATTTGTTCCATCCTCTAAGCCTCCGTTCAATCATATACTCTTCTATTATATCATAGAGGAATGTCCGTTGGCGCCTCCACAGTGTCAGCTTTTACAAAAATACACAATTCAACACTGTCCTTGGTCTTACGGGCATGTTGAAATAATTTTCCCAATAAAGGAATATCGCCGAGGAGCGGAATTTTTGAAAACTGTTTCCCTTCTCGATTATCCATAAGGCCACCGATGACGAGGATTTCGCCGGGCTGTAAGTGAACCCTCGTATGTGCCTCGCGCGTGGTAATACGATAAGCTTTCAGTTCCGAAACCATGGCGGGACTGCTCACTTCCGCATGAATATCCGCTTCAATACTGTTATCTTCCGTCACAAACGGTGTGCACGTAAGACGAATCCCCGCCTCTTCATAGCGTGTAGTGATGCGGCTTTCCGTGCCGTCTTTCACCTCTTCCAGCACGGGAATCCGGTCCCCTATTAAAATCTTCGCTTCTTCACCATTCACCGCCATAATAGAAGGTCTCGCAATTAAGACTGTTTTATTATTTGTTTGCTGCGCACTCAATTCCGGTTTAAACCAAAATGTATAAGGCGTACCTTCCGGAGCTCGACCAAATTGAATGCCCCCATAAGAGTTTGTATCATCCTTATTACGCCCGGTCAAACTCTGCCAGGACCATTTTATGCCCGTTTCTTTTACAAAATTATGCTCAATGGCTACAACGGCTACTTCTAAGCGAATTTGTTTGGGGCTTATATCCAGCATGGGTAGAATATCATGAACCTGTCGCAACTGAGCCGCCGTGCCATAGACCATAACCTGATTACTTCCTTTTACCACCTTGATATTCTTCTCCGACACAATGGCAACCAAGGCATCGCCTAAGGCCTTCGGCGAAATATGTCGAGGTGTTAAAACTTCGGCCACGCGCGCATCTTTATCCCCCATGCCTTGACCATCCACAATCCAGAGCCCGTCCGATTCATACAAACTGAAATGCTTTATCGCCGCCAAGCGCTTTATTGCGGCAATACCGCTTGTTTCATTAAGGCGTATCGATACGGTTCCTTGCAACGTTTCCGTACCGGTAATGGCAATGCCCTCACTGCGTGCGATGGACTGCACTAAACTACTCAAATTGCTGTTATTTACCGTCATAGACAAAGCGGCCACCGATTCGCCGCAAAGATGAAATTGTACGATAACAGCCAAAACTGTTAAAACCCTTAATACGCTAACTAACATCCCTATATTACTCCCTTACCCCAGACTTATTCCACATATAACCAACGACTGCCACCGGCGCCACTTATTAAAACTGCATGGTCCGCTATCTGTTTCACTGTCACACCACGCGGTCCCTCGCCAACACCATAGCAACCTTCGCTGCCATCGTTTGTCAAAATCGCCATCGGCGTGGGGCCCGTGATAATACCGGTGACTTTTATATCAGTCATAGATTTTTGCCGATTCCCATAGCTCCCCTTACTTTCCGTACCGGATCCGCCGGTATAAGCCCCGCCACTGCGACCATAATTGTTACCACTATATTCGGCATAATTATTTGTGCGCCGGCCCCTATTAGAACCATTCACATATGAAGTGTTGAATGTATCAGTTTGCCCATAACTATTACCTATACCGGGATTTCCCGACCTTCCCTTTTGTGCGATTTGAGGCGCACCGGCTATGACTGTGCTATCCTCATTTAACAGCAAATGCGTAAACGGATCATCTAGCGGGTGACCTCTTAAAACACCGGCTAAGCTAATTACCGGTGCTACAAATGTACCTTCGTTTTTACCCTTCCCAATAGCCCCGCCACGGCCTTCTTTAGCGTCTAAACTCACAGTTTTAGACGATGAATCAGGTGCCGCATTATCCGCTGCCAAATCACTTACCCTTGTCCACTGAGATGTATATAAACCATAGAGGCAAACGAGGCAAAATAAAAAGACCGCCCCGTACAAGAGGCGACCTTTCTTAATTAATAAATTTCGCATTTCTTGTAGAGACAGTCTATTCATAATATCACAGTCCTTATTATTTTTTATAACCGTTTGGATGGTTTTTGTGCCATTGCCAAGCATCACCGATAACCTGGGAGACCTCGCTGTGGGTCGGCTTCCAGCCTAAAACAGTTTGCGCTTTTTCAGAAGACGCAATCAAAGTGCCCGGATCACCGGCACGACGTTCGCCGATAACAACCGGGAAGTCTACGCCGGTTACGGATTTAGTGGCATCTACAATTTCTTTTACACTGAAACCATTACCGGTTCCCAAGTTAAAATAATTAGATTCACCACCGTCGCGCAAATATTCCATACTGAGAATATGGGCCGAAGCTAAATCGGTAACATGGATATAATCGCGCACACAAGTGCCGTCAGCCGTATCATAGTCAGTACCGAAAATTGAAATATTGGCGCGCTTGCCTAAAGCAGCTTCCAAAATGAGGGGAATCAAATGTGTTTCCGGGGTATGATCTTCACCGATTTCACCGCTTTGGTCGGCACCCGCTGCATTAAAATAACGCAAAGCCACATAGCGCAGACCGTAAATATCACTATAATCGCGCAACATTTGTTCAATCATGAGCTTCGTACGACCGTATACATTAGTCGGAGCTAAACGTGCATCTTCTTTAATCGGTACAACTTCAGGTTCGCCATAAACGGCGGCAGTAGAGGAGAATACAAAATATTTGACACCGGCTTTACGGACAGATTCAATGAGACGGAATGAACCTACTACATTGTTTTCATAATAAATCATAGGATCTTTCATGGATTCGCCAACCTGTGAATGAGCCGCAAAATGCATAACCCCTTCAATGCCTTTAGCCTTTAATACATCGGCTAAACCGGCATCAGCAATATCCATATTAATAAATTCAACGCCTTCCGGCAAAGATTCTACATGACCACGCGATAAATTATCCAAAACAATTGGCGTATGACCTGCTTTTTGCAAAGCTCGCACAGTATGACTGCCGATATAGCCGGCTCCACCGGTAACCAAAATTTTCATAATAATCCTCCCTAAATCGAAACTGCCACTGCTTGCCGCAACCTTTAATTATGTCCGCGAACGGGAAAGGATCGGCAAAAACTACATGACCTGATTATTTTTCCGCTTGATGAGCTGCCAATTTAGGCCCCAACAATTTTTTATACACTTCAACGCCCGGCTGATCAAACGCATCTACACCGGCCAATTGACCTTCGTAGAAAATAGCCCAGCAAAGCATAAACATAAATTCACCTAAATGATAGGCTGACAAGGTCGGCAATTCATAAGTTACATTGAAGCGCTTATCGCCTGTTAAAGCTTCGCTGTTAGCTTCTAAAGCAGTATTTAAAATTACCCCTAAGTCCAAGCCACTGAATGCTTTAAGCGGTTTATATTCATCGTAAGTATGAGGCACAATCGCTTTTGTTTCCCAATCTTTTACTTTTACAAAAGACACGATTTTGTTCAAGCGCCCTTCTTGATGTTCCTGTGTCTGTGCATGCATATCCGTAGTTCCCACCGCAACTACCGGCGTGCGACCGTAACGGCCGTCAGTTTTCGGCTGATGTTTACCTAATGATTCAGCTAAAAGTTGTACATACCATTCAGCCAAGGATTTCAAAGAATCGCCGTAAGGCATCATGATTTCAATAATACGGCCGTATTTTTCAGCAGCAATATATTTCAAAACTGCATTCAACAAAGCCGGATTCTTAAGCAAATCGCCACCCTGACAGGCTTCATCCATGCCTTTGGCTCCGTCTAAAAATTCACGAATATTGAAGCCTACCACGGCACCGATAATAAGACCTACTTCCGTAAATACGGAAAAACGTCCGCCCACCCCATCAGGCACAGCAAACGTCGGCCAGTTCTGCTGAACCGCCAATTTATGAAGCAACGTTTCTTTTTCATCGGTACGAGGATCCGTAACAGCTACGACTTCCACTTTAATACCGGCCGCTGCCAACGCTTCTTGCACCACCATGAAATTGGACATCGGTTCAATGGTAGACCCGGACTTAGAAATTAAAATGAGCATTACCGTATAAGGAGATCCTTTATGGGCCGCACTGCGTTTTAACGTTTCAATCAAATCATTAGTGCGATGAGGATCCACATTATTGCCACTGAAGTATAATTTTGGATACCCGTCGCGTTCCGCTTCGGATTTCTGATTCCAAAATTCACCGCAATGAACATCAAAGAGTACTTTACCGCCTAAATAAGAGCCGCCGATACCGAAGCTTACTACGACATCTACAGACTCTTTAGCATGTTGCCCCAAGTCTTCCAAACGTTTTAAAACTGTTTCGTTATTAAGATTTTTATCTTCAATATACGGCAATTGCGGGAATAATACAACTTCCGGCTGACCGTCTTTAGACAAATGGCCTTCCACAACGCCTGTAGTACGTACGCGAACGGCCGCTTTTACGGCATTGGCAATAGAATCGAAATAAGTATGAACATCAGCTTCGGTTACGCCCCAAGCTGAAAATAAATTAGTATAATCAAATATAAAACCGGATGGTAAAATGATTTTTTTCATTGAAACTCCTCCTTTAAACCACTCTTCTTATTGTACCGTTCTATAAATTATGGCGCAATAGAAAAACTGAAGAGCATCATACATTTTATTCATAACTCAATCAACTTTAGCCCCATTCATACCTTAAGCAAATATAACTTTTCAAAGTTAAAAGTCTAATACCTTTATCCTCTACCTATACCATGAGAATGCTGTATCCCGAACAATTTCAACTCAGTTGAACTTATAATTCGATTACCTTTTTGGTGCCTGCTTTAGCTAATTCATCGGCTTTTTCATTATAGGTTACACCCGTATGAGCCGCTACCTTGTGAAATACTGTTTTAATAAGGCGACGGCTGTTTAACATAAATTCCGCATACTGCTGTGTAAGCGGATTATTCGCCTTCCAACGTCCCGTAGCCCACATTTCAATGCCCATATAATCATAGTAAATGTGAATTTCTTTAGCTTCCTTAGCTACAGCCCACTCAATGACATGCATGGCCCCTAAAAGTTCACCCGCCACATTCCAATAGGCCGTATATATTTCTTTATCGGTACCGTATGAAAACGTTTCTTCTTGCCCCTCATAGAAAATAACGCCGCCGGTGCCGACCACTTTGTTTGTTTTGTCAAAACTTCCATCAATAAAGGCTACCGCGCTTTTTGCTCCTAAATCAGCAAAAATAGTATCCGAGGCATTGGAATCCTGAGCCGATTTATTGCTTACGCCCGTACCGGTAGCTCTGCGACGACGCGGCGTACGGCGCTGACTGGCCTTGGCGGTAGCTAAATATTCTTCCATGGACATGCCTTTAATAGGCGCAATATCTTCCTCCATAAAAGCTTCCGCTTCCTGTTTTGACATAAAAGATTTGTAAATGGCACCACCATAGCCCTTTACTTGGCGTTCACAAGCCGCCCAAGAATCATAAATTCCCCGCACTCTCCCCTCTCTTACGGCATAATACTTTTTACCCATATAAGCTCCTTGTTCTAGAATAACTGCAATCAGTTCATCGTTAATGTTTCGAAATGAGCATTTACTACTGTCTGTAAATCGTTTGGATTAACTTTAATCTGCATGCCTCGCAAACCGGCACTTACATAAATCTGATCAAACGTTGCCATGGTCGCATCAAAATAGGTGGGAAATAATTTCTTCATCCCCACCGGCGAACAACCGCCCCGCAAATAACCGGTAAGCCCCAATAAATCCTTCACAGCGATAAGCTCAACTGATTTATTGCCACTCACCCGTGCCGCCTGTTTTAAATCCAATTCAGCGGCAACAGGAATACAAAACACGACCGGCCCCGTCACATTGCCTTTCCCCACCAATGTTTTGAAAACCTGTGCTTCCGGTAAATGCAGTTCTTCTGCTACATGGACGCCTGCACCACGTCCTTCTTCCCATTCATAGGCTAATACTTCATAACCGATTTTATGCGTGTCCAGCATGCGCATAGCATTTGTTTTTTTATGCTCTTTCTTACTCACGACCATCGTTCCTTTTTTATTTTACTACAGTTTCATTTAAAATATTACTACAAAACAGCTGAAAAACAGCTGAATATTTATGAAATTTTTCGCATTATTTATCAAATATAATTATGAATTATAATTATTTATTCAAATTTTTGCTTATTGTTACTTGTTCAATATTTTATTAATGTTTTTAAGTTCTATACGCAAAGTTCCGTCAGGATTCGTCACGATTTCAATGAATTCACTGTTTTGCATATATTCAACGGGAAAACTAATCTCAATTCCCGTGTCAGTTTTTATTTTATGCTTTTCCCCTACCTTGGCGGCAAATTCACGATTTACCGGCAAAGGTCGTAACATATCCTGCTCTGCCAATGCTTTTTTAGCCGCTTCTTTTTGTTGCGGCTGATTGGCAAAAACCGTATCCACAATGGTTTCCGGATTCAACGTATCGGATACTTCCGCATTTTTGGAAATCATGGAGCGAACCTTAACCAACTCTTCCACGCCATCGCCCTCATGCGCTTTAGCCACCTTATCCACGATGCGTCGCACTTTGGCCACCGTATCACGGGATGACGGATTCGTACCGATTTGTAAAACTTTATCTCCTAAAATATAAACAGCTTCACCGTCATATTCACCTTTTGGTTCAAACAGACGCACCGAAAAATCCTCTAAATCAATAGCACAAAATGAGCGAAGCTTTTGGGTCGGACTCGGTAACACCGCTCGATTCGGAATCAATTCCGTAGTTAAAGTGCCGTCTTCTTCATTAAACAGTTGGTGCGTATACGCATCATGGGCCTGACAAAGGAGAATACATAAATAGCGATGATTTTCAGCCGCTTCACAGATAATTGTATCAATAATAACCGGATCCGTCGCCTGTTTCATATAATTGAACATCGTTTCGCCCAATTCCTTGCCTAAGGTGGTAATATCGGTAAGACCGTCGCGATATTGCACCAACATTTGACCTAATTTACTCGTCTCATTTATATAGCCCGTTCTAAGTCCCGGGTCTTTAATCCCCTTAGTTACATGAGCACTGACATAGTCCTGTAAGGCTTCCTCGCCCATATTCAGTTCATTTTCCGAATAAACGGCTAAAGAAGATGAAAAATCAAGAATTTGTAATACAGCCCGATTGATTTGCATATTTGCTCCTTAGTGGATAAAAAAGTGTCTTGCCTCGTATTTAACAACACGAAAACAAGACACTCCAACGATATTTAATGCATTTTACAATGCATATGATTAAGTTTAGCCTTGTACGTATGGTCCGAATAAACCGGCAAACAAGTGAGAACCTTTTTTGCCCAAAATAGCGGCACAAAGCGATGCTAAAGCACCTATGACGGCAATAACCAGTGCATTGCCTGCGGTGACATTATACGAATATGCCACATAGGCCTGTATCAGCGTCAGGGCGAAATACACTACGGATAAGTAGATTTTGAATTTTAAAACCGGCGCTGTCGTTGTTTTATAACGAAGTTTACCGCCAATATAACCGGAAATACCGCCAATTAATACCAATAAAGGCATTACGAGACAAACCATCATAGCGAAATCGAATAAACGGTAGCCCAAGCTGTAAGGCACGAGTAAACCTAAAATAGGCAAGCCCACAGTTAAAGCGGAACCGGCAATCGGAAAATGAACCGCAATCGGATGCAAATGTAAATCCAATAAACGTTTACGGGTAGGATTCAATTTGCGTGGTGTGTATTCAGCCCAAACGGTTTTCGGAAAGCCGCAAGCCGGGCATGGTTTATCCGCATTATCGGCTGTTTCGATATAGCCGCACACACGACAAATTATATACTGAATCTTTTTCTCTTCTTGTTTTTTTGTTTCCATGTCAATCTCCTCACAAGAACAACTACTTCTCTTACCATTGTACCATAATCTCTATTTATTCGACTACAGTAAATCACTCATTAATAATTACTTTTTATTATGAAAGTATTCATAGGTCGTTGTCAAGCCTTTATCTAATTTAACTGTAGCTGATAAACCTAATTCATTTATCATTTTTTTTGTACTTAATAACGAGTGTTTGATATCCCCTTGCCGTGCCTCTTCGTAGTGCACGTTAAATTCATGGTCCACAATTTTTTTAAATTGTGCTACCAATTTATTCAGCGAAGTACCTCTCTCGGTACTCACATTGATAACCCCCACAAGGTCCGGTTTATGCAAAGCCGCCATATTAGCTGCCACTACATCGTCTACATAGACGAAATCGCGAGTTTGTTCACCGTCACCGAATATACTTATATCTTTATGAGCCTGTAAACGTTCACAGAAAATACTGATTACGCCGCCTTCACCGCCATTGCCTTGACGCGGTCCATACACATTTGCATAGCGAAAACAGATGTAAGGTAAGCCGAATGCTTCATGATAAATGCGCAGATAACTTTCCGTAGTCAATTTGGTAAGTCCGTAAAACGAGGACGGCTGCCCCGCCATCGTTTCTGTGAGCGGTAATGTATCGAGATCACCATATACGGCGGCTGACGAAGGCATGATAATTTTTTTTACTCCCACGCTGCGGCAAGCATTAAGCACATTAATGAGTCCCAATAAATTAACATCACAATCAAATGCAGGATCTTTCATTGATTCCGGCACCATTGTCTGAGCGGCTTCATGAAATACATACTCCGGTTTAAACTCGGCCATTTTAGCGGCAAGTTCTTTATCGCGAATATCCATTTCCACGAAGTCAGCCTTAGAATTTACAAAATCTCGACAACCGGTACTTAAATTATCTATAACCATTACCTTGTGCCCTTCATTAATGAGAGCATCTACAAGATGGGAACCGATAAAACCGGCCCCGCCGGTCACGCAAATATTCATTACCCTAACCTCCCTTAGTTTTTACAACTGCTATATAAATAAGACCCAATACAAAGCCGATAGCGGACGGCACTACCCAGCCCATACCTAAATCAAAGAACGGCAACATCTTATATACGCCTACAGTTTGCTGTACCCAAGCTGCTTGCCCTAAAAATTCAGGCAAAGTATTGAGCATATCACCGATAGCCGCAATCAAGGCAAATACTGTAGTGATGAAATATACAGCTTGACGACCGTTAAAAAGCGGTGCCAAGAATGTTAACAAAATAATGGTAATCGTCAACGGATACAATAACATCAAAATAGGAATCGCCAGCGATATAATCTGAGTTAAGCCTACATTACCGATTAAGAAAGAAATAATAGCGAATGCATAGGCATATTTTTTATAACTGATGGAATTCGGAAATAAATCGACGAATGTTTCCGAACATGCACAAATAAGGCCTACCGCCGTTTTCAAACAAGCCAAGGTTACGGTAATTGCCAATAATACGGCACCGATTGGTCCGAAATAATAATGGGCAATTTGTGCCAACGCAATACCGCCGTTAGCGGATAAGGCGAAAACGCCGAGGCTGGAGGCACCCACGTAAGCTAAGAATGCATAGATAATGGCCATCAAGACTACCGTAACGATACCGGCTTTTACCATGCCCGCCGCAATATCCTTAGGCTCGGTAACACCTACGCTCTGCATGGCGCGGACTACGATGATACCGAAGGCTAACGCCGCCAAAGCATCCATCGTATTGTAACCTTCCGTAAAGCCTTTGAAGAACGGCATGGTCAAATAATCACCGCTCACCGGTGCCGTCGCCACGGATCCCATTGGATTAATCAAGGCCACTACCAAGAGAATAGCCAAGAAGATTAAGAACAACGGATTTAAAATTTTACCGATGTAGGTCATTAACTTACCCGGGTTCATGGAGAAAAACAGACCCAAGACGAAGAACACAAAGGTAAAGGCCGCCAAGGCTACCGTCTGCATATCATCACCGATATACGGTGCCAAGCCGATTTGATAAGAAACCGTGGCCGTACGCGGTAAAGCAAAAGCTGGCCCTATGGTTAAATATAAAAGAATAGTAAATAATTTCGCATAGGTCGGATGTACGCGAGATGCCAAATCAAATAAACCGTTACTCCGTGAAATACCGATAGCAACAACACCTAAGAACGGCAAGCCAATGGCCGTAATAAGAAAACCTACCGTAGCCGGCCACATGTCGGCCCCTGCTTCCTGCCCCATATGAACCGGGAAAATCAGATTGCCTGCGCCGAAGAACATACCGAACAACATTGAGCCAATAACTATGGCTGAACTTACTGACAATTTTCCTTGCAAGATAGTACCCTCCTACCGAATGGCAGTTGCCATTACTCTACAAAATATAACACTACCGTAAAACCCAACACAAAGGATACACTGCCTGAAGCCAAGCGCTGACAATGTATCCCATATGTTACTTACAATGTTACTTATAAAATCCGCTATAACTGCTAGCGGTCTCCTTCAATGGTAGCACGCTTTTCATCTTTAGACAAACGGAAAAATCGATACACTTCCGCCGCCGTTTTTTGATTCATTCCCGGCACGGCTGCCAATTCCTCTTCCGTAGCCGCCTTAATACCTTCTAAATTGCCAAAAGCCTGCCACAATGCTTTACGCCGTTTTGGTCCGATACCTTCAATATGATCCAGAATCGACTCCAAATTGCGCTTGCCCCGTAATTTACGATGATACGTAATGGCAAAGCGGTGAGCTTCGTCACGAATTTGTTGCAATAACTGCAATTCCGGCGAATGATGAGATAATATGATACTTTCCGACTGACCTTCCACAAAAACTTCTTCAATTCGTTTAGCCAGCGAAATAACCGGCACATCCGTCACACCGACTGCTCTGATTAAAGGCAAGGCTGCGTTGAGCTGCCCCTTACCGCCATCGATGATAATTAAATCCGGCATAGGCCAATCCGTTTCATTGCCGTAACGGCGTTCCATAATTTCAGCCATGGATTTAAAGTCATCCGGTTTGCCCTGAACCGTCTTTAATTTAAAACGACGATATTCCTTCTTCGCTGGTTTACCGTCTTCAAAGACAACCATGGAAGCCACCGTTTCACTGCCCTGCGTATGGGATATATCGATGCATTCCATACGTTCCGGGAGTCTCGGCAAGTCGAGGACTTCCGCCAATTTCTTAACGGCGCCGCCGCTCTTATCCAAATCATATTGCCATTGACGACGACGCTCTTCCAGGAAGTTCTGGGCGTTTTCCGCCGCCATCTTAATCAAATCATGCTTATAACCTCGTTGTGGCACCGAAACCTCAACATTTTGGCCCTTCATTTCGGTGAACCACTCCACAAAGAGTTCCCGTTCTTCCGTTTCATAAGGCAACAATACTTCTTTTGGCACGAATGTGGTGCCGCCATAGTATTGTTTTATAAATTCCGTCATAACCGTAGCGGCGTCATCACCTTCATTTTTAATGAAAAAGTTTTCACGCCCCAACATACGGCCGGAACGGATGAAAAAGACCTGCACACAGGCCATGAGGCCTTCCATGGCGATACCGACTACGTCAATATCACCGCGTTGGGTTACCATGCGCTGTTTTTCACGAAGCTTTTCCAATGCCTGCAATTGATCGCGCAGTTGAGCCGCCTTTTCAAAATCAAGCTCTTCCGCCGCCGCTTCCATTTGCTGCTTCAATTCGCCTAAAAGAGGAATCGGTTTACCCTCCAATACCTGTACGATTTGATCGATATAGGAGCGGTATTTTTCCGGTGATACCAAGCCTTGACAAGGAGCCTCACAATAACCCAAATGATACTGCAAGCATGGTCGCGGTACATTCATATTTGAACAAGTGCGCAAGGGGAAATGACGGCGGAACAATTTTAAAGTCTGATGTACGGCCGTCACATCCGTAAACGGTCCAAAATACTTGGCCCCGTCACGCACCATGCGGCGCACCATGAGCACCCGCGGATACTCCTCCTGCACCGTCACCTTCACATAGGGATAGGTCTTATCATCGCGGAGCATAATATTATACTTCGGATGATGTTCCTTAATGAGCGTATTTTCCAAAATTAACGCTTCCATTTCCGTCTTGGTCTGAATGACCTCCACATCAACGGCGCGTCGCATCATGGCTGTTACCTTTGGAGCCCGATTGATATCATTGCGCACATAGGAACGGACGCGATTGCGCAGATTTATGGCTTTGCCCACATAAATGATACGTTTATATTGGTCCCGCCATAAATATACGCCCGGCGTGGTCGGCAAATGGCTGATTTTCTCCAATACTTCTTCCGTAACCATTATTGACCTGCTTTCTTAGCTTCATCCATAAATCGTTTTGTTTTTGCCAAAACAGGCCCCAAGAACTTTCCGGTATAACTGCCTTCCATTTTGGCGATTTGTTCCGGCGTGCCCGTACCGACAATGGTACCGCCGCGTACGCCCCCTTCAGGACCTAAGTCGATAATATGGTCCGCCGTTTTAATAACGTCCAAATTATGCTCGATAACGACTACTGTATCGCCGGCGTCAACTAATTTTTGTAACACATCGAGCAGCTTGCGAATATCTTCCGCATGCAAGCCCGTTGTCGGTTCGTCCAGGATATATAAAGTCTTACCCGTACTGCGACGAGCCAATTCGGTAGCCAGTTTTACACGCTGTGCTTCACCACCGGACAAGGTTGTCGCCGGCTGGCCCAAACGAATATACCCCAAACCTACCTGTTGTAACGTTTCAAGCTTGCGATGGATTTTCGGAATGGATTTAAAAAACTCAACTGCCTCATCCACCACCATATCCAATACATCGGCAATGGATTTACCTTTATATTTAACTTCCAAAGTTTCCCGATTATAACGAGCTCCTTTGCAGACTTCACAAGGCACATACACGTCCGGTAAGAAATGCATTTCAATTTTGATGATACCGTCACCGCGACAAGCTTCGCAGCGACCGCCACGGACGTTAAAGCTGAAACGCCCCTGCTTATAGCCCCGCATTTTAGCTTCCGGCGTTTGACTGTACAATTCACGAATGGAATCGAATACACCCGTATAAGTGGCCGGATTGGAACGCGGCGTACGTCCGATCGGACTCTGGTCAATATTGATGATTTTATCGATATTTTCAGTGCCGCGAATCTCTTTATGAGCCCCTACCTTGTGATAGGAGCGATATAAATGATTCGCCATGCCCTTGTAGAGAATCTCATTAATTAAGGTGGATTTACCGGAGCCGCTCACACCGGTTACCACCGTGAAAACGCCAAGTGGGAATTTTACATTAATATTCTTTAAGTTATTTTCCGAGGCACCGCGAATTTCCAACACATTGCCGTTGGACTTGCGTCTGGTTTCCGGCAACGGTATAAATTTACGACCGCTCAGATACTGCCCTGTAATGGAGTTTTCATTGGCCATTACTTCCTGAGCCGTCCCTTGGGCGATGATCTCCCCTCCGTGCTCACCGGCGCCCGGTCCGATATCTACCAAATAGTCGGCCGCTAACATGGTGTCTTCATCATGTTCCACGACCAATAAGGTATTACCGAGGTCACGAAGACCCTTCAAAGTCCCGATTAAGCGATCATTATCGCGTTGATGGAGACCAATAGACGGTTCGTCGAGAATGTATAAAACGCCTACCAAGCCTGAACCGATTTGGGTAGCCAAGCGAATACGCTGAGCTTCACCGCCCGACAAAGTTCCGGCATTACGATTCATGGTGAGATAATCGAGACCCACATTATTGAGGAACATGAGGCGTGCTTTGATTTCTTTTAAAATCTGGTTACCGATAAACTGTTCGCGCTCCGTAAGCGGCACGGTATCAAAGAAGTTCACCGCATCACTGATGGTGAGCTGCGTCACTTCGTTGATGTTTTTATCGCCTACGCGCACGGCTAAGGCTTCCGGTTTTAAGCGGGCACCGCCGCAAGTTTTACATGGTTTGATGGACATGAATTCTTCAAAGGCTTCACGCATAGAGTCGGTAGAAGCTTCGCTGTGACGACGTTTTACCATAGGCAAAATACCTTCGTACTCCGTGTGGAACGTCTTTACTTCACCGCGCATATTTTCATACTCGAAGGTTACTTTATCGGTACTGCCGTTCATCACCATTTGTTGTAATTTCTTCGGTAGTTCATTATACGTAGCCGATAAATCATAGCCATGAGCCTTCAATAAACCTTCCAATTGACGCATAAACCATGCATTCGGATTGGAACTTAAAGGCAATACGGCGCCGTCCGCAAAAGACACATCGCCATCCGGAATTACCCGCTCTTCGTCCACTTCCATGGTGCTGCCGATACCCAAGCAGGCCGGACAAGCACCGAACGGGCTGTTGAAGGAAAACATGCGCGGCTCGATAGCCGGTAAAGAAATATGGCAATCGGGACAGGCAAAATGCTGGCTGTACATATGTGACGGTCCATCCACTTCCTGCACCACCACAATGCCTTCGCCCCATTTGGCAGCTGTTTCCATGGAGTCTGATAAACGGCTCTCAATGCCTTCTTTCACTACCAAACGGTCAATCACGATTTCTATATCATGCTTTTTAGTCTTTGCCAATTCAATATCTTCGTCCAAGGTGCGAATATCACCATCTATGCGGACACGGGCAAACCCTTCTTTGCGAAGACGTTCCAATAATTGCTTATGTTCCCCTTTTTTGCCGCGCAATATAGGCGCCATAATGAGCAATTTAGTGCGTTCCGGCAAGGTCATTACGTCATCGGCCATCTGCTCGATAGATTGCTGCGTAATTGGCTTACCGCACTGCGGACAAAAGGCATGGCCCACACGAGCAAACAATAAGCGTAAATAGTCATATATTTCCGTCACTGTCCCCACCGTAGATCGAGGGTTGCGACTGGTTGTTTTCTGATCGATAGAGATGGCCGGTGACAAACCTTCAATATAATCCACATCCGGTTTATCCATTTGGCCCAAAAATTGACGCGCATAGGCCGACAAGGATTCTACATAGCGTCGCTGCCCTTCCGCATAAATCGTATCGAAAGCGAGCGACGATTTACCGGAGCCGCTAAGCCCGGTAATGACAATAAACTTGTCCCGTGGCAAGGCCACATCTATATTCTTAAGGTTATGCTGACGCGCCCCTTTTACTATAATTTGTTCTTTCACGATAACCTCCCGATTATCAAATTAACGGACAAATAGGCAAGACAGAATGCCTTGCCCATAAGTTCCTATTTTTTACGACGTACATCCTGTAAGTCAGACAATTGCTGCCTTAAAATACCGAGTTCATCACGAAGTTCGGCTGCTTTTTCGAATTCAAGCTGTTTAGCGGCCGCCTTCATGAGACGCGTAGTTTCTTCAATCTTGTTAAATACATCTTCCACGGTTAATTCCGGTGCCGCTTCATAAGTAGCGGTGCCATCAGCCACAGCTTGTACCCCTTTAGCCTTGCCTGACGTTTTGGCGCCGCCTTTATTACCCGCTTTAGCGCCTGTTTTGGCAGTGCGCCCTTTTTTAGCGGAAGCAACAGCCGCTGCGCCGTCATCGTAGCCATCATTTTTACCGCGACCGGTGCGCTTAGCACTACCGGCCTCTTCTTCTTCCAATTTAGTCAATTCAATCAATTCTTTAACTTCTTTATGAATCGATTTTGGCGTAATATTGTGTTTCTTATTGTAGGCGTTCTGTACTTCACGACGGCGTTCCGTTTCAGTGATTGCCCGATCCATAGAACCTGTAATACGGTCCGCATACATAATAACACGACCATTTTCATTACGCGCCGCACGACCGATAGTCTGAATCAAAGAGGTATCACTGCGGAGGAACCCTTCCTTATCCGCATCAAGAATAGCCACCAAGGAAACTTCCGGCATATCCAGACCTTCACGAAGTAAGTTAATACCCACCAACACATCAAAAACACCGGCCCGCAGGTCACGAATAATATCGGCACGCTCAATGGTGGCAATATCGGAATGTAAGTAGCGCACACGAATGCCCACTTCTTTGAGAAACTCCGTCAAATCTTCCGCCATTTTCTTCGTCAATGTCGTTACGAGGACACGCTCATTCTTAGCGGCCCGCACTTTAATTTCGCCTAACAAATCATCCATTTGCCCTTTAATGGGACGCACTTCAATAAGCGGATCCAATAAACCGGTAGGACGAATAATCTGCTCCGCAATATTGGTCTGCACTTCCATTTCATACGGGCCCGGTGTAGCCGATACGTATACAATCTGATTAATTCGCTCTTGGAATTCTTCAAACTTCAACGGGCGGTTATCCAAAGCGGAAGGCAAACGGAAGCCATACTCGATTAAGTTTTCCTTACGAGCCCGGTCGCCATTATACATGGCCCGCAATTGTGGAATCGTTACATGGGATTCGTCAATCAAAATCAAAAAATCATCCGGAAAATAATCAATCAACGTATACGGTGCTTCCCCCGGTTTACGATTGGATAAAAGGCGGGAATAGTTTTCGATGCCTGAGCAATAGCCCATTTCCTGCATCATTTCAATATCGTAACGAGTTCGTTGCTCCAAACGCTGGGCTTCCAGTAAACGGTCCCGTGATTTAAGAAATTCCAACTGCTCCGCCAATTCTGTTTCAATACGCTCAATGGCGAGTTGCAATTTTTCACGGGTCGTTACATAGTGAGAGGCCGGATAAATGGCCACATGCTTGCGATCGGCAATTACTTCACCGGTCAAAACATCCACTTCGGACAAACGGTCAATTTCATCGCCGAATAATTCAATGCGAACGACTCGTTCACTATTGGCTGCCGGAAATACTTCTATCGTATCGCCGTGGACACGGAAAGTACCACGGGTAAAATTAATATCATTGCGACTGTATTGAATATCCACCAGTTTTTTCAAAATATCGTCACGACTTCGTTCTTGCCCCAAACGGAGCGATACAACCAAATCGCTGTAGTCTTCCGGGTCACCTAAGCCGTAAATACAGCTTACAGAGGCCACAATAATCACATCGCGACGCTCAAACAAACTCATTGTAGCCGAGTGACGCAATTTATCGATTTCATCGTTAATGGATGCATCTTTTTCAATATATGTATCGGTTGACGCAATATATGCTTCCGGTTGGTAAAAATCATAATAAGACACAAAATATTCCACCGCATTATTGGGAAAAAAGCTTTTAAACTCACTGCATAATTGCGCAGCCAAGGTTTTATTATGAGCAATAACTAAAGTCGGTTTTTGCACGCCTTCAATTAACTTGGCCATGGTATAGGTTTTACCCGTACCGGTAGCCCCCAACAGAACCTGTGCCCAGTCGCCGTTATTGACGCCCTGCACCAACGATTGAATGGCTGCCGGCTGATCGCCCATTGGTTCAAAAGGTGCTTCAACCTTAAAAGGAGTCATATTACCTTCGTAATTACGATGAATATGTGGATGTGCCATATTATTACCTTCTTCACGCATGAGGCGTTCTGCTTCGGCCTGAGCCATGGCAGCTTCTTCCGCTCTCACCTTTTCGATATGCTCTTGCAAACGTTGCTTTTCCAATTCATTCATTTCCGTGCGTTTACCGTCAGCTTCTTGAATGGGTGTATCCACACCTTCCAAGACTTCAATCAATAAGGCTACGGCTTTTTTATCAAGCCCTTCTTTATTGGCAATCTCAGTTGGTAAAATCCACTCTTCCGGCGTAAAATGTTCGATGCGATCATTCAATTGATTCCAATTTTGAAGCATCAAGCGTGTCACCGGACGATACATTTCATTGCCGATGTAAGCCAATAAATCGCCTAATGTATCCAGCGCTTCGGATGGTGCGCCGAAATGATTAGCTATATTTTCAGCCCGTGCATAAGCTACCAACTCAGCACGGCTCATTTGATTATTCATTCGTACTCATTCCTTTATCAAACAAGGCATTGGCAAATTCTTTCGCATTGAATGGTTTTAAGTCATCAATTTTTTCACCGATGCCAATCCAACGAACGGGAACCCCCAGTTCTTCTTTAATGGAAATTACGACGCCCCCTTTGGCGGTGCCGTCTAATTTAGTCACAATAATACCGGTAATCGGTACAGCCTGGCCGAATAATTTAGCTTGGCTAACCGCATTCTGACCGGTGGTGCCGTCCAAAATCAATAGGGTTTGATGCGGCGCTCCCGGAACCTGACGGTCTGCTACGCGGCCGATTTTCTTCAATTCTTCCATCAAGTTGGTTTTTGTGTGCAAACGGCCGGCTGTATCGATAATCACAATATCTGCATTACGTGCTTTCGCCGATGCCAAGGCATCGTATACGACAGCGGCCGGATCGGCCCCTTCCTGATGTTTTACGATAGGCACATCGGCTCGTTCCGCCCAGATAGTGAGCTGTTCGGAAGCGGCTGCACGGAACGTATCGGCTGCCGCCAACACCACCTTTTTGCCGGCTTCTTTATAATAATGAGCCAGTTTGGCAATAGTCGTTGTTTTACCTACCCCATTAACGCCCACTACCAAAATAACTTCCGGCGAATGCATTTCCAAAGTTTCTTCCTGTTCTTCCAGTAACTTCGTAATGTATTCTTCAATGTAGTTCATCACTTCATTGGTATGATTGATTTTGCCTTCCGTAACACCGCGACGAATTTCTTTCATCAAAAGTTCCGTCGTCTTACTGCCCAGGTCGGCGGTAATCATGGCGACCTCCAAATCATCCAAGAAGTCGTCGTCAATCTTGGCATAGCCGATAATGACCGTTTCAATGGCTTCGGTAAACTTCTTTTTCGTATTTTCTAAGGCATCGCCGAAACCAAGAAATTTCTTGGTTTTATTCCAAAAACTCATTACATATCCTCCTCTATTTCATCAAAGGCTACTGTTAACAATCGGGAAACACCTCGTTCCACCATGGTAACACCTTGTAATACCAAGGCCGCCTCCATAGTTCGTTTACGATGCGATACAACAATAAACTGCGTATCGTCACCCAGTCGTTGTAAATAGCTGCCAAAACGTTCTACATTGGCTTCGTCCAACGCCGCGTCCACTTCATCGAGCACACAGAACGGTGCCGGTCTGTAATCCAAGAAGGAGAACAGCAAGGCTATAACTGTAAGGGCCCGCTCACCACCGGACAACAGCGTTAACTGTTGGCGTTTTTTACCGGGTGGTTGAATATAAAAATCAATGCCGCTGGTCAAAATATTATCCGGATCGGTGAGCACTATCTGAGCTGTGCCGCCGCCGAACAACTTGCTGAACACGGCCTGAAAACGATCGCCCACCACTTCAAGGACTTCGCCGAGCTGTAAGGCCATCGCTTTATCAATCTCTGCAATAACCGCTTCCAACTGAGCCTTAGCCTGTTCCAAATCGGATTGCTGCGTTTCATAAAAAGCCTGTTTCGTCTGCGCCGCTTCATATTCAGCTACCGCTTCCGGGTTAACCGCCCCTAAGGCTTCCAGTTCAGCACTCAACTTACCTTCTTCGAGACGCCAATCCGCTACAGCCCCTTCCGGCTGTAAAGCCTGTGCTTCTTCTCGTGAAAAACCGAGTTCGGCGATTTTTTGTAAAGCCTGTTCGCTATTCATTTCATATTTTGCCAGCTGACCTTCCATCTGCACCAAACGCTGTTGAACCCTTTTTTGACGAGTATCCAAAGTTTCGCGCTCCGTGGAATAATCAGCTAACGTTCGCTGCTGTTCACTATGTGATTCATACAGCGCGTCGCGCTGCTTGGCTAATTCCGCCGTCGCCTTAGCTTGGGCTTCATAAGCATGCTCCAAATCACTCAATTTCTGTGGTAATTCAGTATTTACCTGTTGTTCACGAACATCCAGCTGCATTTGTAACGGCTTCATACGCGCTACATTTTGCTCGATAGCGCTTTGCCAATCATTGATTTGCTGTTCACCGTAACTTTGTTGCTGCTTTAATTGTTCATAGTGCAAACGTGCATCTTGACGCACCTGACCGACTTCGTCCTGCGCTTTTTGACAGCGCTCCAATTCAGCCAGGGTCACCGAATGACCGCCATCAGCCTGAATATTTTCATTCAAAGTCTTAAGAGCACTTTCCGCTTGTGCCAATGTCATCGTAACACGAGCCTGTTCACCGGTCAAACGGTCCTGCTCCGCCAAATTGTTTTGCAGCACCTGTTCCTTGCGCAACTTTCGTTCCCGCGTTGTTTTTAAAATGGATTCCGCCGTCAAAAGCAAGGTATGCTGCTCATCCCAACTATTTTGTTTCGCTGCCAACTGTTCACTTAATTCTTCAAACTGTTTTTCGTAGTCAGCGGCAGCTTGTTGTTTTTTAACTAACTCTGCTTGTAATACCTGCAATTTGGTATTTAACAGGCCCATCTCTTCTTTTTGAGCCATAACGGAGGCTTTACGCCGTTTGGTCACACCACCGGCTAAAGAACCGCCCGGTTGGAATTGTTCGCCTCCCAGTGTCACTAAACGAAGCTGTTGCTTATATTTTTTCTGTAGAGCAATAGCCTGCTCCATCGTTTCCACTACGAGAGTACGCCCCAACAAGTAGGTGAAAACACCACGATACGTTTCATCAAAAGTAATACAATCTACGGCCCGCCCCAATACGCCCGATTCATTGAGAGCCGGTGTATTAATGGCCTGACCGTGCACCGTTTCTAACGGTAAAAAAGTAACGCGACCGCCTTGAGTCCGTTTTAAATAGGCAATACAATCAGCGGCAGCTCGCGAGGTACGCGATACTACATGGTTAATACTGCCCCCTAAGGCAATATCGAGAGCCGTGGCAAATTCCGGCTTTACCGTAAACAAATCACCGATAGCCCCCAGTAAGTCCTGCTGCCACGGCTCCTTAGCGGCCAGGGCGTTACGCGTACCGTCTGCATAACCTTCATGCTGTTCAGCCCACTGCGCCAAGAGTTGTAAACGTCCTTCCATGCGTTGTTCTTCACGGCGGCCGGTTTGAACGTCCCGTTCCAACTGTTGACGAAGTTTTCGTAATTCCCCTAATTTTTGCTGCTCTTGGTCCCGTTCGGCGCGATTAGCTTCCTGCTGCTCTTGCAACGTCTGCTGCTTCGCTAAAGCTTCCGCTTCTTCGGCCCCCACCGTTTGCAATTCTTCTGTCAAAGTGGTTACCAGTTCGCCTGTTTTGGTAAGTTCGCCGTTTAAAGTTTGTAATTCTACGCGGAATTTTTCCACTTGACCGACTAACTGTAATTGTTCATCATGGCGTGCAGCCACCGCTTTTTGCGCCGTTTGGAACTCACCTTGAATGCGCTGCAATTCTTGACGAGCCGCTTCATACGCTTGCTCAGCCGTCTGCAAAGCCGCTTCTTTGGCCGTCAATTCACCGGCACCGTCGGCCAACAGTTTCTGATGGACCAACACTTTTTGCTTGTCACCGGCGATAGTCGCTTCTATTTCATGAATACGATCACGCAATTCCTGCAGTTCTTTGTCCGCATTCCGCAATTGCTCGGCCAGCACATTTTTTTCCCCTTCGAGCCGGGCTTCTTCTTTTTGAGCTTTCGCATATAATTCTTCTTGTTGCCGCAAAGCTTGCTGTTGTTCCTCGGATTTTAACTTTAACTGCTGTTCCCGTGCACCTAAACCGGCCAGTTCCGTATTGATTTCTATTTCTTCCTGCTGCAACGCAATCTTTTCATTTTCCTGTTTTGTGAATAAACGATCCGCCACTTTATAATCGTGAAAAGCCAACGCTCCGTCATAGAGGCGTTTCTTTTGACTTAATTCGGCATGAGCCTGTGTCTTGGCCGCCTTCTCTCGGAGCGGTTCCATTTGCTCTTCCAAATTCGCCATCAAATCGGCCACCCGTTCCATGTTGCGGTCCGTCTGCCCCATGCGGCGCAATGACTCATCTTTATTCATTTTAAAACGGGAAATACCGGCCACTTCTTCAAAAATAAGGCGGCGATCTTCCGGTTTGCTGTTTAAAATAGCATCTACCCGATTCTGCCCGATAATGGCCATGGAATCGCGTCCTAAGCCTGTATCAGCCAATAAAGCCTGAATATCCTTCAAGCGACAAGCTTTTTTATTGATAAAAAAATCACTTTCACCGCTACGGTAGATACGACGCGTCAAGGCAACTTCCGCTAAATCGGGATGTAAACGTTTGTCGCTGTTATCGAACACCAAGGTTACTTCCGCGGTGCTCATGGGACGACGCTTTTCCGTACCGGCAAAAATTATATCTTCCGCTTTTTGACCACGTAAATGGCGCACATTGGATTCGCCCAGCACCCAACGCATGGCATCGGTAATATTACTTTTGCCGCTCCCGTTAGGACCTACGATAGCCGTCATGCCGGGTGAAAATTTTACAATTGTTTTGTCCGCAAAGGATTTAAATCCTTTTAACTCTAATCGTAAGAGTTGCATGCAAACCACCTTTCCGTGTGTCTTAAGTCACTTTAAATATATCTAATAACGTACCTTTTATTATATCACATTATACCTAAAATTATCGATAAAAAGTAGAACATTATCCGAAAATTTGTTTGTCTTTATTCCGAACATAGCTTTCGCTTTTTTAGAGCCCTGTTCATACCATTGCCAAGTGCAGTCTGTATAGCATTCTGCCAAATATTTCATATTCCGTTGCTTTTCGCCACGCACTTTTGATGTAAGTTGACGCGGATACAGGACGGTCACCGAATGCATTGGTAAGCCCGCCGCTCTATGGTCCCGTAAGACTTTTAAAAATCGCTGTAACCACTGATAATTCGTCACCAGTTCCCCCATGGCCGGTTCGTAAGGACCGCCTACTAAACCGATACCTGCATCCAATTCCGGCGTACTCTGCAGTCCCGTACGAATCACCGTGATATGATGCTCTTCAAAATACTCTTTTAAAAAGGCACTATACGTTACCGCTTCCGCCACCGTTAGCGGCGTGTAGCGACCGGCTCTCACATCATCGGCCAGCTCCGTATCTTCAATGACTAGAACCGGATAAATGCGCACAAAATCAGGCATCAACTCAGCCACGGCTACCGCCGTAGTCACTAACGTATGCCAGTTTTCACCGGGTAACCCCGGTAATAGCTGAATACCAACGGTAAAACCATGTTCTTGCAATCGCTGAACGGCTCCCACAACCTCTGCCGACGAATGACCTCGTTTAGCTCTCGTTAAAATCGTGTCGTCCATGGACTGCACACCAATCTCAACGGTGTTCACACCATAGGCTTTTAACAGTGCTATCTCCGTCTCGCCAAGCGCATCAGGACGAGTGGAACAACGTATGGCATCAATCTCACCGTTTTGCAAGGCCTCATAGGCCGGTTCCAACAAAGAGCGTTGTAAGTCTTCCGGCAACGCGGAAAAACTACCGCCATAGAAGGCCACTTCCCAATATTTTTCATGCCGCTCGTTGTCGATATATTCGTCTATGGTAGCTTTCACATCAACCTCAGAAGCTCTTGCTCCGCCGGCGGCAATGCGATGCTGATTACAAAATACACATTGCTGCGGACAGCCTGCATGGGGTATGTAAAAAGGAATCAAACCGTGAGGCTTATCGTTAGCTATGCTGTTATTTTTGTGTTGGTTCATTTTTACCTACCTCATTTTTGTTAAAAATTTCTACCACTATACATTATATCAGAATATGAAAAAGGAGCGGATTAGCCGCTCCTCTATTTACCATATACCTGAATTAATCCTGCGTCAATCGACAAGCATTTTTGCCGATTAAATAATCAAGTGTAACTTGAGCCGCATTTTGTTCAGCTTCTTTTTTACTTTTACCGGTACCGGAACCATAGGCCTTGCCTTCAATCCGCACTTCCATGCAGAAAATCTTATCATGGTCGGGTCCCGATTCACTGAGCAAGGTATAGACGATTTGTTTCTCGCCTTCCTGCTGCACATATTCTTGCAACATAGTCTTATAATCCTTGCCGAGCTTACCGTCTTTCGCTTTTTCCAAATATCCTTGCAAATGACTCAATACGAACTGTGCCGTTACTTCATAGGAAGTATTTACATATAAAGCACCGATAACGGCTTCAAAGGTGTCCGCTAAAATCGACGCCCGTTCCCGACCGCCCGAAGTCGCTTCGCCTCGCCCAAGCAATAAATAATTACCAAAATGTAATTTGGAACTACATGTGGCCAACGAGGTTTCGCAAACAGTGGCTGCCTTTATTTTTGTCAGTTCACCCTCAGTCATTTGAGGATATGTTTTAAACAGATACTCACCGATGATTAAGTCCAAAACGGCATCGCCCAGAAATTCCAGACGTTCGTTGTGCTTAACGCGAGCTGCTCTATTTTCATTTGCATAAGACGTATGCGTAAACGCTCTGTCGAGCAAATTAATATCTGTCAAAGGGATACGCAAACGCGCCACAAGCTCTCGAAGCGCTGCTTCGCGAGCTTGGTGCGAGATTGTCTTATGAGTCTTACGGCCCTTCAATTAGTCCTCGTAACGACGAACGAGTAATGTTGCATTATGACCGCCAAAACCGAAGGAATTGGATAATGCGCAATTCACTTTCAATTCACGAGCCCCTTCTTTAACATAGTCCAAATCGAGTTCAGGATCCGGATTAGTCAAGTTGATGGTTGGGTGAATTTTACCGGTTTCAATCGCCATAGCCATAACGATGGCTTCAATAGCACCGGCTGCGCCCAATAAATGGCCTGTCATGGATTTAGTCGAGTTAACTGCCAAGGATTTAGCATGGTCACCGAATAATTCCTTAATAGCCATAGTTTCGTTTTTGTCGTTAAGACCTGTGGAAGTACCATGAGCATTGATGTAGTTAATTTCACTAGGATCGATGCCTGCATCTTTAATGGCCAATTCCATACATTTACGAGCTTGTAAACCGCCCGGAGCCGGAGCTGTAATGTGGTAAGCATCACCATTGCTGCCGTAACCGATTACTTCAGCGTAGATATGAGCACCACGCGCTTTAGCATGTTCTAATTCTTCAAGCACAACGATACCGGCGCCTTCACCCATAACGAAACCGTCACGATCGGCGTCAAATGGACGGGATGCTTTTTCAGGTTCATCATTGCGGGTAGACATAGCTTTCATAGCTGCGAAACCGGCCACTGCTGCTGGAGATACAGCTGCTTCAGTACCGCCGGCAAACATAATGTCTGCGTCACCGCGAGCTACGATGCGGAATGCATCACCAATGGAATTTGTACCGGATGCACAAGCCGTAATATCCGTAATAGCCGGACCACGAAGACCGAGTTCGATGGACACACGGCCGGATACCATGTTGGCAATCATCATAGGTACTGCAAAAGGACTTACACGATTAGGTCCTTTCTGGAATAATGTAACATAAACATCGTGGATGGAGTCAATCCCACCGATACCGGTACCAACTACAGTACCGCAACGGTCGCGATCTTCTTTATCCAAATCGAGATTGGAATCGCGTAAAGCAAGAACTGCTGCGGCGATTGCAAATTGAGAGGAGCGGTCCATACGACGAGACTCTTTCTTCTCTACACCATACTGCGTAATATCAAAATCCTTAACTTCACCGGCAATGCGGGTAGCATATTCAGAAGCATCAAAATGAGTAATCGGGCCAATCCCGGATTTACCCGCCAATAAAGCTTCATAAAAAGCATCTTTACCGATACCTACAGGCGTTACAGCCCCTAAACCGGTAATAACAACACGTTTTTCCAATTATTTCACCTCACATGTAAACTATGCATTGAAATACATTAATCAATCTGAGATACTTCCGCTAACAAACGACGGAAAATCTCCTTAACCGGCAAAATCTCATCTACTTTGCGCATATTATTGCCGGAGAATACCAAACCGGTTTCCACATCACCTTGCTGTGCCCGTTCTAAGGCTTTAATCAAGCAAAATTTGTGAGAACAATGCTTTAAGCAACGGTCACATTCAGTTGGTGGCGGTACAGTACCGTCCAATACAGAAGCAGCGAATTTGTTACGAATCGCCTGCCCCGGCAATCCTACCGGACTCTCTATCAATACAACATCTTCAGGCGCTTTAGCACGTAAGTACATTTTTTTAAGCTCATCCGATGCATTGCATTCTTCACTAGCTGCAAAACGACTACCCATTTGTACGCCGTTTGCTCCTAATTTCATCATTTCGACAATGTCTTTCCCGTCGAGAACGCCACCCGCTCCTATTACCGGGATATTTTTAACGGCCTTCAACACCTCCGGTACAATCTCACGCGATGAGCGATTTGTACCTAAATGACCGCCGGCTTCACTGCCTTCAACGATGACAGCGGCCGCACCCAAGCCTTCAGAAATACGAGCCAATTTCCCGGAGGACACAATCGGAACAATGGGAGTACCCGATTCTTTCCCCATACCAAACATATCACGAGAAAAACCTGCACCGGCTACAACGAGGTCAATACCTTCTTCAATAGCCGTTCGCACTAGGCCAGCAAACTCGGAAGCTGCTACCATTGCATTTATACCAATAATACCCGTAGGTGATAATTTTCGAGCTAATTTAATTTCATAACGTAATTCATCAAATGGCATACCGGAGGCCGCAATTAGACCGATGCCACCTTCATTAGCTACAGCTGCTGCAAGACGAGCCGTAGACAATCTGATTGCCATGCCGCCTTGAATGATTGGCACCTTTGCTACCAGATTTCCGATGCGAAGTTCAGGGAGCTTCACTATAAATTCCTCCTGTTACGTATACCGACTAGGAGGCGTTGCCGCCTCCTACCGGTGCACAAGTAAGTCTTACGCTTCTTTGATAGAATCGATGTATTCTACCGTATCTTTCACTGTTTTAATTTTTTCAGCTACATCATCAGGAATTTCAACATTGAATTCTTCTTCGAAAGCCATGATCAATTCAACGATGTCTAAGGAGTCAGCTCCTAAGTCGTCAATGAATGTAGAATCAATCTTAACTTCAGCTTCGTCAACGCCTAACTGTTCCACAACGATCGCTTTAACTTTATCAAACGTGGTCATTGTGATTTCACCTCCTTTCATTGTTTGCTCTATATATATTAGCTACATTACCATGCCGCCGTCAACATTAATGACTTGACCCGTAATATAACTCGACATATCGCTGACTAGGAAAGCAGCTACAGCAGCTACTTCATCCGGCTCTGCCATACGGCCCAACGGAATCGTGTGAACCATGGCGTCTTTCACTTTATCAGGTAAAACATCCGTCATGTCGGTGTGAATAAAACCCGGTGCAATCGCATTCACGGTAATACCGCGGGATGCCAATTCTTTAGCACAAGTTTTAGTAAAACCGATTACGCCGGCTTTTGAGGCACTATAGTTGGCCTGGCCTGCATTACCGGTCACACCTACAACCGATGTCATATTAACAATTTTACCGCTGCGCTGTTTCATCATAATTTTGGAAACCGCTTTGGTCATCAGATAAACACCTTTCAAGTTGATGTTGATAACATCATCCCAATCGCTGTCTTTCATACGCATGAGCAAACCGTCACGGGTAATGCCGGCGTTATTTACTAAAATATCGATGCGACCGAAAGTTGTGTGCGCTTCGTCAACCATAGCCGCTACTTCTTCGGCATTGCCTACATTAGCTTTAATTTTGATAGCCTTGCGGCCCATAGCCAAAATAGCATCTACGGTTTCTTGCGCAGCCCCTTCGCTGCCGCTGTAATTCACTACTACGTCGGCACCCTGTTTAGCCATTAACAAAGCAATGGCACGGCCAATACCACGAGAGGCACCGGTAACTAAAGCAACTTTATCTGTTAACTGCATTTTATCGAACCCCTTCTAAAAATTCAATAGTTTTCCCTAAGGAATCTACATCTTCTACATTAGCCAATTGCATTTCTTTGTTAATTTTTTTGGTAAAACCGGTCAAAACTTTGCCCGGACCTACTTCTACGAAGTTGCCTACGCCATAATTAATCATGGTAGCTACGCAATCTTCCCAAAGAACAGGATGAGCCGCCTGGATAACGAGGGATTCTTTAATAGCGTTCGCATCGGTCAAAATTTCACCGGTTACGTTAACTACTACCGGAATCTTGGCATCGTTAACAGTTACTTTGTCCAATTCGTCTTTCAAACGGGCCGCAGCCGGTTCCATCAAACGGCTGTGGAACGGAGCACTTACCGGTAACATAACGGCACGTTTCGCGCCGGCTGCTTTCATTTCTTCAGCAGCTTTTTCTACGGCAACCGTAGCACCGGCAATTACGATTTGACCCGGGCAGTTGAAGTTTACTGCCTGAACGGAACCGACTTCTTTGTCGATTTTTTCACAAATCGCCACTACTTCTTCACGAGGTAAAGCCAAGATAGCCGCCATGGCACCTTCACCCAATGGAACAGCATCCTGCATGAATTCACCGCGTTTATGAACGAGGTAAACAGCATCTTTAAAATCAAGTACGCCGGCTGCCACTAGAGCGCTGTATTCGCCCAAGCTGTGACCGCCCACGATATCAGGAGTAAAGCCCTTTTCTTTCAATACTTCATAACAAGCAACGCTGGCTGTTAAAATAGCCGGTTGTGTGTTAGCCGTTTTAACCAATTCGGTATCAGGACCTTCAAAGCAAAGCTTCGTAATGGAGTAGCCCAATGCTTCATCAGCTTCAGCAAAACGCTGTTTTACAATGTCATAGGCATTATATAAATCTTGAAGCATACCTACTTTTTGAGAACCTTGGCCAGGAAATACAAATGCTGTTTTCACTAGTAACGCCTCCTGTATTATTTAATGATCTTTTGTAAGCCGCCGATTACGGTTTCGGTTTCGGCCATAATATCGCGAATGATTTGAGCACAAGGTTTTACATCCTGTAACATACCGGAAATCTGCCCAATCATAACGGAACCGTTTTTAACGTCCCCTTCAATAGCCGCTTTGCGAAGTGCACCGGCACCCAAAGCTTCCAATTCTTCTTTAGGAGCACCGCTGAATTCCAATTCCTGGTACTGATGGGATAATAAGTTTTCTAAAATACGAACCGGATGACCTGTCGTAAGACCAGTCATAACGGTGGAACGGTCTTTTGCCTTTAATACGGCTTCTTTATAGTTAGCATGAGCAATACATTCTTCGGATAATACAAAACGTGTGCCCATTTGTACCGCACTGGCGCCCAAAGCGAAGGCTGCAGCCGCACCGCGACCGTCAGCAATACCGCCGGCAGCGATAACCGGTACGTTTACAGCGTCAGCAATCTGAGGAATTAAGCACATAGTTGTGATTTCCCCTACGTGACCGCCCGATTCGGTACCTTCCGCAACTACCGCATCAATACCGCCGCGCAACAAACGTTTAGCGAGCAATACGGAAGCTACTACAGGAATAACTTTAGTACCGATTTCTTTTAATGCAGGCACGTATGTACTCGGATTACCGGCACCGGTTGTAATTACCGGAACGCGTTCTTCCAAGACAACTTGCATAACTTCTTTAACAAACGGCGACATCAACATGATGTTACAACCGAAAGGTTTATTGGTACGTTCTTTTAATTTATGAATTTCATTACGGAATACGTCCGGTGGCATATGTCCGGCACCGATAATACCGAGACCGCCCCCTTCGGACACAGCCGCAGCAAGTTCAGCGGTACCAAGCCAAGCCATACCACCTTGGAATATAGGATACTCAATCCCTAACAAATCGCAAATATCAGTCTTAATCATGATGGTTGTCCTCCTTAGTACCATTTCATTACCAAGCCGGCCCAAGTTAATCCGGCTCCGAAGCCGGAAAAGGCGACTGTATGATCTCGTTCAACAAAGCCGGATCTCACTGCTTCATCTAAAGCAATAGCTACCGAAGCGGCCGATGTATTGCCGTATTTCGGCAAATTAACAAACACTTTCTCTGCCGGCATTTTCAACCGGTGTGCTGCGGAATCGATAATCCGTGTATTGGCTTGATGAGGAATGAAACGATCTAAATCTTCTAACTGTAAACCGGCTTTTTCTAACGCGTTAAGCACGGTGCGTCCCATGATTTTAACCGCGAATTTATAAACTTCGGCGCCATCCATGTGAACATAGGTCAAGCCTTCTTCGATACGTTTATCGTTAGGCACCATCGCCGTACCGCTGGATGGAATGCAAATTGCCATACCGCTGGCACCGTTGGCACCCATATCCATACCCAACATGCCATAGCCTTCAGGTACAGATGACACTACTGCTGCGCCGGCGCCATCGCCGAACAGGATACAAGTACTGCGATCCTTCCAGTTAAGCACGCGGGACATAACTTCTACACCGATTACAAGCACATTTTTGAAGAAGTTATTATTCACATAACTGCCGGCCGTAATCAATCCATATACAAAGCCGGAGCAAGCAGCGCCTAAATCAAAAGCGGCCGCATTAGTAGCTCCTAAATTAGCTTGTACTAAACAAGCTGTGGAAGGAACCGACATATCACCGGTTAAAGTTGCTAAAATGATACAATCAATATCTTCCGCCTTCAAGCCGGCTGCGTCCAAGGCACGTTTAGCCGCTTCCGTTGCCATATCGGAAGCATTCATGCCTTCCGGAGCAACGCGGCGCTCTTCAATGCCGGTGCGTTCACGAATCCATTGGTCATTCGTGTCTACGATTTTTTCCAAATCAGCGTTGGTTACGATATTATCCGGTACAAAACTTCCGGTACCGATGATACCTACCGGTTTAGTCCACATCGTCATATTTGATAGCTCCTTCTTCTTCTATACTGTGTTGAATGTTTTCAATAATCTTACGATCAACTATATCGCCGGCAATTTTAATAGCTGTCAAAATTTCTTTAGCCTTGGAACTGCCATGCGAAATCATGAATACGCCGTTTACGCCCAATAATGGTGCGCCGCCGTTTTCCGTATGGTCAAGGCGTTTACGAATCTTCTTGAACACCGGATAAATCAGGAATGCCCCCAGTTTGGCTAATATACCGCCATCCTTGATGCCTTCCTTAACAAGTTGCGTCATGACCCCTACAAGGCCTTCTGCCAACTTAAGAACTACATTGCCCGTAAAGCCGTCACATACAACAACATCAACCGTACCTTTAGGAATGTCACGACCTTCCACATTACCTTTAAAGTTAATGGTTTTAAGTTGTTCCAACAACGGATAGCTGCTTAAACACAATTCATTACCCTTAGTAGATTCTTCGCCGATATTCAACAAACCGACGGTAGGGTTTTCATGGCCAAACATAAGTCGTGCATATTCGGAGCCCATAATAGCCCCCTGCACCATATGTTTTGGCTTGCAATTCGCGTTAGCACCCGAATCAAGCATAACGGTAACACCCTGTGGTGTAGGAATCGGCGTGGCAATCATAGGTCTGTCAATCCCCTTGATACGTCCTAAGCCGAACAAAGCTGCCGCTACGGCTGCCCCGGTACTGCCCGGCGCAATGACCGCATCGCATACTTTTTGTTTAACTAAACGCGTAGCGACAATGACCGATGCGTCTTTCTTCTTGCGCACAGCTGTGCCGGGATGTTCATTCATTTCAATTACTTCACTGGCATGGTGAATAATGAGTTGCGGATTTTTTTCCTGCCCGAATTCTTTTAATACTTCATAAATTCGTGCTTCGTCACCCACCAAAACTACTTCAATATTAGGGAAGGCTTTAACCGCATCAATTGCACCACGCACAATTTCAAACGGTGCAAAATCACCACCCATAGCATCTAATGCAATTTTCATATTTTACACCCTATTCTGAATGGGCTCCATTATGAATTTCGCCCGAAAGACTTCCTTAACTTTATCTTTGATTGTGACCCAAATAAAATACTTCTCACCTCGTTGTCGCATGACAGAGGCTTTGGCCACCAAATTACAATCTGCTTTAACAGGATTCTTATACTTTATATTGCCGACACCGGCTAATGAAGCGGGGATGCCCAGCACAGCCTTGGCTAATGAATCAGCCTGCGCATATAAATACTGAGGCTCCACATAGCCGCTGGAATCGGTCATGTCATCCGTCGTCCGCAATATACTCAGACCTTGTTCACCGGCGGTGAGATCTATAAGCTCACCAACCACTTCAATATGGCTGTGATTATTGCCACTTGGCGTCAGTCCGTCTACTCTGGATTTAATGCGCTCCCGTAATTCAGGAATGCCTAACTCCAATCGATCCAAACGAATCGTCGGCACACTGACATTAAAATAGATGGCCAACTCTTCGTCAGTAACGAAGGGCGTAGTATTCAGTTTTTGTTGCAATAACTGTTGTCGCTCTTGTTTTTTTATCCGACTCATGGTACCACCTTTTATGACCAAGTAATAATACTTCGTTACAATTATATGTCACAATGGCCATTTATGCAAGTAAAATTTATGAGCCCTAAAAATTCAACAAAAATTCAACAAAAATACGGCGATTATGTAGCCTCAGCTACTGAAAACTATTTTCAACTTCATTATAATAAAAACATGATCATAACTCAACCGTTGGGACCATATATTACAACAAAGTATCCCTATATATATTTTAACTATTAATTGCAGTAATGTGCAACCGAAAAAAGGAGAAGAACTATGACATCTATGAAAACAGCCTTAGGCTTAAACAACAACCAACGCCTCGAAAAAATGATTGAAATCAAGGACAGCTATTTAAGTGGTCAGTTAAGTTTAAAAGAAGCCCGTGCCCTGTTAAAAGATCACATCGGCACTTGCACACCGGACGAATTTGCTTACGGTGAGCAACAATTAAAAGGTTCTTACACAGACGAAGAAATCACCCACCGCATGGATGAACTTCTCGAATTATTCGACGGCATCCTTATTCGTGCCGAAAATACCTACCCGGAAAACCATCCGCTTTGGGTATATATGCAAGAAATCCAAGCAGGCCTCGCGGTTATGGATGAAGTAGACGCTTTATTAAAAGCACCTCATTTTATTAAAAATCCATGGCTCGGTATTTACGATAAATTAGCACAGTGGTCCCGCCATCTGTCCCGCAAACAAAACCAGCTCTACCCGGCTCTCGAAAAATACGGTTTTGACCGCCCTACCAAAATCATGTGGACCTTTGACGACAAAGTGCGTGATTTAATCAGCGAAAGCCGTCGCCTCTTACAAGCCGATGACACCACAAAATTCTTAGAACTCCAACCCAAAATGACCGATGCTTTCCGTGACTTGGCCGACAAAGAACAGGAAGTCCTCTTACCGACGGCGTATAAACTGGTGAAGGATGATGAATTCAGCCACATGAGCCGCGGCGACCACGAAATCGGCTTTGCCCTCATTACGCCGCCACCATTCTACGGTAATGTGACCGCCAACGGAACCGTCAACGATGCGCCCTCACTCTCAAACGACAACGAACAAAACTTCATGAGCGAATTAGCTGCTTTACTAGGTAAATACAATGTAGCTACAGCCCCATCCCCTGAAACAGAACTCGATGTAGCTACCGGAAAATTATCCCTTGAACGCATCAACCTACTCTTTAAACACATGCCGGTTGACCTTTCCTATGTGGACGAAAACGAACTGGTTAAATTCTACAGTGATACGAAACATCGTATTTTCCCTCGCAGTGCCAATGTTATCGGCCGTGAAGTACGCAACTGCCATCCTGCAAAGAGCGTTCATTTGGTAGAAGAAATTATTGAAAAATTCCGCTCCGGCGAACAAGATAAAGCTGAATTTTGGATTAATAAGCCGGAAGCGTTCATCTACATTCTTTACACCGCTGTGCGCGATGAAAAGGGTAACTTCAAAGGGGTTCTTGAAATGATGCAAGATTGCACACGTATCCGTAGTCTTGAAGGCTCTCGTACCCTCTTAACTTGGGACGATGAAGTTCACGGTAATAAAGAAGAATCAGAAACCGCTGCTGCCGATAGTGCCGCTACACCTATTACAAGCAGTACCGCTACGGCCGCTGCAGCTAACACCGCTACGACTGATACAAATTTTGCTGACAAGGATCAAAACAGCGAAACTTCAGCTACTATGGGGGACGAAATTACTGTCAAAGGCATTACCATCACTGGGGACACTCGTCTTTTTGACCTCTTCGATCAAGTACCTGGTCTCCGTCAACATATGCCGGAAATTAACAGCAATTTTGCTATGCTAAACACCGCTTTCGGCAAAATTATGGCTAAAAAAGCTACCATCGCCAAAGCAGCCGATCGTTCCGGCATGAGCCAAGCCGATTTGATGAATGCCATTGCTCAATATATTGAAAAACAGGCTTAAAATAGTATTAACTTAAAATTCTATTAATAAAAATAAGGAGATTGCAACCGTTACGGATTGCAATCTCCTTATTTTACTTTTTACCGGGTAAACGATTATAAGCCTCATGTAGCCAAGTTAAATGATCTTTTTCACGACGAATAGCGCGCTCTAAAATCAATGAATGACCAAAGTATCGCTCTTTAGGATTTGTCGTCCCGAACAACATCTGCCAACGAGATTCTAAATAGGTTAATTTTTCTTCGTGCCGCGCAATTTCTTCCTCAAATAAAGTCACCAATAAAGGCTGATCGGCGGAATCCATAAAATATACTTTCATGGCGAATTCGTCGCGTGTAGGTGGCAATGCATTCAATGATTCATTCAGCCATTCACCGAATACGGTGTTACCCGAATCGGTAATGGTATACTTCTTCTTCGTCAGTTTACTCCCTACAATCGCTTCATGACCGCTTATAAGCCCTTCCTGTTCCATCCGATTAAGCTCGGGATAAATCTGACTATGATTGGAGTACCAAAAATCTCCGATTTCCCCTTCAAACGCTTTTTTTATATCGTAACCGGCCATAGGCTCTTTTGACAATAAGCCTAAAATTACATAGCGCAATGTATTTTTTTGAGCCATGACAACTCACCTCTTTCAACAGTTCTTTAGTATCAAAATGACAGTTTCCAATGATTAAACTGTCAGTCCATATTTATCGCTTGACTTTTCCTATTACTAAGTATAACATACTAAGTGTAAATAAACATGTATTTATTTACATGTTGTTATTTTAATATTAAAACATCAATCAGTCACTTAATCACATGTTAATATGTAGGAGGTTATCACTATGGAATTCAAAGAATTAGACGACTTTTTAGGCACTCATTTTATTTACACTTATGATAACGGCTGGGAATATGAATGGTATGCCAAAAATGATCACACCGTAGATTATCGTATTCACGGCGGCATGGTAGCCGGCCGTTGGGTAACCGATCAAGAAGCCAATATTGTTAAATTAACAGACGGCGTTTTCAAAGTAACCTGGACCGAACCTACCGGTACCGATGTAGCCCTCGACTTTATGCCTAATGAAAAAATCATGCATAGCACAATTTTCTTCCCTAAATGGGTAGAAGATCATCCGGAAATCACCGTTTGCTATCAAAATGAACACATTGACTTAATGCATGAATCCCGTGAAAAATACGAAACATATCCTAAATTGTTAGTTCCTGAATTTGCTACCATTACTTACATAAGAAAAGCCGGCCAAAATAATGAAGAAGTCATTGCCGAAGCACCTTATAAAGGCATGACCGACGATATTCGTGAAGGTCGTTATTTTGATAAAGACTATAAACGCATTAAGAAATAAGCATGTATGATGCAATTAAGTCCCTATCCCCCTATAATATATAAGTAAAATATTTTAGAGGCTTTTCAAAAATAATATGTAATTTACTAAAAAAGGTGATACTATGAAATTACAACTGAAAGCCTATTTGGCCGTTTCACTATTGACGACCGGGCTTATCCTCTTCCCTTTAACTAATGACAAGGCCGCTACAAGCAATGCAGCCAATACGGTGCCAACTATGACAACAACAGCAAACAGTACTCAAAACGACTATATTGCCCCCACCTATCAGGACATCTTAGTCGCTAACGTACCGACATATAACAATCAAACCAAAGCCTTGCGATTAAATATATACAAACCGCAAAATACAACCGAACCGGTTCCTGTTTTAGTCTTTGTACATGGCGGCGGATGGGCTACGGGAACCTATGCGGAACCGACAGCTAATGATACTGCAAACAGCACCGTAAACAATACGCCTACTTCGATGAGCAATCTGCCACCGAATACCTACGGCGATGCTACAGGTCAACTTATGGCTAATGACAACCGTTCATCCTTGGAAGTTTTCAAAGAAGTAGTTCGCCACGGAATTGCCCTAGTTTCAGTAGACTATCGCTTAAATTCCGAAGCCGCCTATCCGGATCAAATTTATGATGTAAAAGGTGCCGTACGCTTCATTCGCGCTCACGCTAAAGAATACAACATCGATCCTAATCGCATTGCTATCAGCGGCACCTCGGCGGGCGCTCATTTAGCGCTTCTTTTGGCTACCACCAATAACAATCCTGCCTATGAAGGCAATGTGGGCGGCAACACCGAATACTCTAGTGCCGTTTCGGCTGTCATCGATTATTACGGCCCTACGGACTTGTTGACCATGGCGCCCGAAATGAACCCGGCCCTACAATCGACTGCCAAAGCGGCCAAAACTCACGATGCTCCGGATGCCAATGAATCTATTCTTTTAGGCTTCAATAAACCGGGCCAAGGTGTTGGTGTATTACGACAGCTTTACGAAACACATAACACACAATCTCCGGATTGGCATTATGTTGAATTAGCTCTAAACGGTAGTCCCGTTTATCAGGTAACACCACAGACCCCGCCAATGTTCATTGCTCACGGCGGTCGTGATACATTGGTACCGATTGCCCAAAGCTATCGCTTACGGGATGCTTTAAATTCAAATGGTGTGGAAAATTTATTCATTTCCAATTCCGAGGCACCACACGGTAACCAAGGTCAATTGGTAAACGAAACTATGGTCAAATGGATTGTCGATAAATTAAACGCGCAACCAATAACTCAATCAAACACTAAATAATGTGTTAAATGCAACAACTCCTTCTATGTACTGTGCTATACTAAGCCTATAGATAGTCATCATAAAAGGAGTTGTTTTATTATGTGTGCCAAAAGAGTCAATCAAAACATAGATAAAAATACTGCCAATACTATTGCAGAAACAAGTGCAACACCGGTTGTGGAAAGCATGCCCTTTCCCCCATTATTACCCTCCAATGCTACGGTTATGATGATGGGTACCTTTCCACCGGCCGCCGATAAACGGGCCATGCAATTCCATTACCCAAACTTTCAAAACGACATGTGGCGTGTGTACGGCATGATTTTCTTTAATGATCCGGACCACTTCCGTAAAGGTGAAGAAAAAGCCTTCGATGCCGATAAAATCAAAGCATTTTTAGCCGAAAGAGGTATCGCTTCCTGCCCTACTGTATGGCAAGCTATTCGCGAGCACGGCAATGCGTCGGATGCTTTCTTAAAAGTAGTAAAACCGGTGCCGATTGAAGAAGTCTTAGGCAAACTACCGAATTGCAAACATATCGGCACCACCGGCGGCAAAGCGACGGAAGTCTTACTCAGCCTATTACCTGAAAAAACAAAACTTCCTAAAACCGGTGAAACCATTACCGTTACCTTTGGGACAAGAACCGTTACCATAACACGTTTGCCATCCACCTCCCGCGCCTATCCGTTAAGCCTTGCTAAAAAAGCGGCAGCCTATGAAGCTTTTTTCCATGAAATGGGATTGTTGAAATAGCCCACCTTGTGTGAATTATAACTAAAAAAATATAAACAGTTAACGACAAAAAACGAGCGGAAAAATCCGCTCGTTTCTCTTTTAATAGCATTATATTATTGCAATCAAAGCCCCGTTTCTAACGCAACAAAGAACCGCCCACAACCATCTGCTGGGCTTCGTTGGTGCCTTCATAAATCTGGGTAACTTTGGCATTACGCATTAAACGGGCTACCGGATAATCTTCAGAGAAACCGTAGCCGCCAAAAAGCTGTACTGCCGCCGTAGTCACTTCCATGGCAATATCACTGCAGAACTTTTTAGCCATAGAAGCAGAAATTGTATACGGTCTACCTTCCGCTTTATCTTGGCCGGCATTGTGAAGCATCAGATTAGCTGCTTCTACTTTTATTGCCATATCGGCTAATTTAAACTGTGTATTCTGGAATTTACTGAGCGGTTTACCAAACTGAACGCGTTCTTTCGTATACTCAATAGCATGAGCTAATGCAGCTTCCGCAAGGCCCGTAGCCTGAGCAGCTACGCCGATACGACTACTGTCAAGGGCATACATAGCAATCTTATAGCCTTCCCCTTCATTCCCCAACAAATTAGCTGCCGGAACTTTTACATCTTTAAAAGTAAGACCGGAACAAGTGGATGTGTGAAGGCCCATCATAGGATCTCGTTTTTCTACCGTAAACCCTTCCATATCAGGCGTTACGATAAAAGCCGAAATACCTTTGGCACTGGCTTCCGCATCGGTTTTGGCAAACACGATATACATGCCTGCTTCGCCGGAGTTGGTGATATACATTTTTTCACCGTTTAAAATGTAAAAATCACCATCTTTTACAGCCATAGTCTGTACGCCCGATGCATCAGTGCCTGCTTCTTTTTCAGTCAATGCAAAGGCGCCCAAGATACTGCCTGCAACAAGGGGTTTCAAAAATTTTTCTTTTTGTTCATCAGTACCATATCGCAATAATGGCTCACAACAAAGCCCCATGCAAACGGACAGAGTAATGGCAAGACCATCATCAAATTTAGCGAGCTCTTTTAAAGCCACCATATAGCTGATATAATCTTCGCCTAAGCCGCCATACTCTTTAGACCAAGCAATTTTAGGCAAGCCTAAAGCCATTACCTTATCTACCAATTGACGATCGAAAATCTGCGCTTTATCCCGTTCAATCACGGTAGGTTCCACAAATTCACGACAAAATTCATTTACTTTTTCCTGCCAAGCTTTTTGATTCGCTGTTAACGGATGCATAGTAACCTCCTTATGCCTCTTCTTATTAAAAACCTATTCGTAGCGCCTAATGCTCATACCGACAGCCATATATATTAAAATACTAATTTCAGTCCGTTTTATCTAACGGTTATCATCCAAATATTGCTGTCTATATCAACACTAATACAATTAACATACTATGCCTTTAATAAGACATTTCACTGCTACTATAGCACAATTAAACTATATCGTCCACAAATCAAATATCCGGACATAGCAAAAGCGCGGCTATCCGATGGATAACCGCGCTTTATTAAGAGCTATTCACTAGCTCAGCAGGTCTTATTCAGCGATGTTATTAACAACCTGAGTTCCTTTATAATGACCGCATGTAGGGCAAACCCGATGAGGCATCATAGGTTCGTGGCATTGCGGACAAGCTACAAAACCTGGAACAGTTAATTTCCAGTTCGCACGACGACGGTCGCGACGACATTTGGACAATCTACGCTTTGGTACTGCCATTATCTGCACCTCCTTAACATAATCACTGGGACTTTTAATTAATCATCATCTTTTTCATCGAGCAGTGTACGTAACACTGCCAATCGAGGATCCACTACAAAGGATTCACAAGAACAAGGTGAAACATTTTTATTTGCTCCGCAATGAACGCACAATCCTTTGCAATCATCCTGACATAACACTTGAGATGGCTCATTGATGATTAATGTATCCCGAATGAGATCCGTTAAATCAATGGTCTCACCATCAAAAGGAACAACCTCGGCTTCCTCAACATCGTCCCATTCTTTAAGGACGCCATAGGTTTCATTGAATGGTGTAGTCTGCGAATACGCTACTTCCGTCAAGCAACGTGTACATTCGTAATCACCATTGGTTGTTACGGTTCCTTCTACGATGAAATCCTGTCCATCGTAACGAAAATCACCACTAATGGTTATATCATGACGGCTCCAAGGAAAAGCAGTTACATCCCCCAGCACGGTGGCCGGTTCAGTAAATTGAAAAGGAAACGATTTTCCTATGTGTTCTTTTGCTTGCTCTACTTGCAGTTTCATAATTTTACCTCGACTATAATATTATAGCTATCTAACATGTCTTTGTCAAATTGTTATCTACATTCTTGCCGTATTTTTCTAATAAAAATATACTCGTCCGATTTAATATCTATGCTTAAGGAGACAGATAACCGTAGATACACTCGTAAGAGACCCTCAACGCCTTTAAAAGTGTATTTTAGAATGAAGAGAAAAGCCCCCTTTTGCAAGGAGGCTTCTATATTTTTAGTTTCTGATTAAGATGTCAATCAATTACATTTTTTCGAATTGATCTTTACCAACGCCACAGATTGGGCAAACATAATCATCAGGTTGATCTTCAAATTTTACACCTTCAACGGCTTCGTCATAAACCCAACCGCATACTACGCATACGTATTTTTCCATCACTTGTTCCTCCTTTCATTTTAGAATAGACACTTGTATCTACATCTTTAGTCTATCACAAATATCGATTATGTTCAATATCTTTTTTCAAAATTTGTTAAATCCTTTTTAAGCCTTATTCTATCTATATTGTCAGACTTTTGACATGAAAAACTCGTAATAAAATGTAGCATATTGTTATTATTATTTTTGGTGTTTTATCTTAACGTTTTGCTATAAATTTACTAGCCATCGTTCTTTAAGTAAAATATATTTTTATCCATTTTAATTTCTTATTCAACTTCATCTACAAAAAGCATTTGATTTATTCTATAATTAAATATAAAGATACTCAATTTTATTTTCAATTAAGGAGTAAAACTATGAAACGGATATTATTCTTAACATTATTACTGGTGTCTCTCGCTACTTCAGCTTTCGCTATCTCCTTATCCGAACTGCAAAACTCGCCTCAATTCTTAAAAACAGACGAAACATCCGATGACACCTATTATTTAAACCAAGACTCAATAAAAATACTTCGTTATTCACCACCTTACTATACATTAGAATATACTATATATATCGTTTCCTATAGTAACAAAGCAATAGTAGAAATCAATACTGTTGCTAATTATAACTATGACCGTAGTGTCAATTATATACTGGATAATGTAGATACTAGCACTTTGCCTAAATACAACATAAGGGATGAATTAACCGAAATCCTAATTCAAGAAAAAGATAAAGATAATGGCCTTAGTCTTACGGTCACCGATAATGGTTTTTATGATTTGAACGGAAATCTATTACTGCCACCTAGCAATGATCCTCCTAGAGTAATGAAATCGTCTTTTGCTGGTCCAGCATACAATACCGCATCAAGTGCATTTAAAAAGGTCTATAGTATTTATTTTTAATCCAACAACACAACAATCGAAATATTTCTATTTATAGACTTTTTCATTAAATTCCTTTATAATTAGTAGTGGAAATAAAAGTGATTTTCAATTACTTCTTTTATTAAACAAATTCACAATTTTTTATAATAATAAACAATCTACATTTTACAGGAGGTAGAACATGAAAACAAAATTGACTGAACTCTTAGGCATCGAATATCCGATTATCCAGGGCGCTATGGCTTGGACGTCTGAACATATTTTAGTAGCGGCCGTAGCTAACGCAGGCGCTACCGGCGTTATCGCTACCGGCGGTCGCGAAGCTGATTGGGTACGTGAAGAAATCCGTGCGGCTAAGAATTTGACGGACAAACCGTTCGGTGTTAACCTCATGTTAATGGCTAAGAACATCGACGAAATCGTAGCCGTTATTAAAGAAGAAAAACCGGCTTTCGTTACTTTGGGGGCAGGCAACCCGGTTCCTTACATCGAACCGATGCATGAAGCCGGTATCAAAGTAATCCCGGTTGTACCAAACGTTAAATTGGCTAAACGTGTGGCTGCTGCCGGCGCTGATGCCCTCATCATTGAAGGCCAGGAAGCAGGCGGTCATATCGGTACCCAGACTACCATGGCTCTCATGGAAAACGTATTGCCTGAAGTAGATATCCCTGTAGTTATTGCCGGCGGTATTGCTGACGGTCGTGCCTTGGCTGCAGCCCTCACTATGGGCGCCGAAGGCGTGCAAATGGGCTCCCGCTTCATCTTGGCAGAAGAATGCCAGATGCATCAGAACTGTAAAGATGCCATCATCAAAGCAACCGATACGGACTCTGCTGTTACCGGTTTAACCAGCGGTCATGGCGGCGTGCGTTCTTTAAAAAATGAATTTACGCAAAAATACTTGGAAGCTGAATTCAGCTGTGCTCCAAAAGACGAATTAACGGCTATGTCCGTCGGCACTAACCGCAAAGCGGCTGTTGAAGGCGACATCGTAAATGGCGCCGTACAATGCGGTCAAAGCTTAAATCGCTTGACTAAAGTTGAACCGGCTAAAGTAATCGTTGATTCTGTAATCGCCGAAGCAAAAGAAGCGATTAAAAAAGCACAGCGTTTTGCTTAAGCTTTAGTATTGACCTACCATGGCCTCAACGACCCCTTTGATTGTTCCGAGGCCATGTATTATTTAGTAAAGGAGTTTTAACTATGTTACCTTTTAACGGAAAATACCCAAAATTAGATCCTAAATCTTGCCTCATGCCGGGCGCTGAAATTGCCGGCGATGTAGAGCTTAAAGAATACGCCTCCCTCTGGCAAAACGTAGCTGCTCGCGGCGACGTAAATAAAATTATCGTTGGTCGCTACACCAATGTACAGGACAACTCTGTACTCCATGTAGATGACGATAAAGCTTGCGTACTCGGCGATTTCGTAACCATCGGTCACGGTGCCATCGTTCACGCTTCCACCTTGGAAGATAATGTCCTCGTTGGCATGGGTGCCATCGTTCTCAGCGGTTGCCATATCGGTACCGGTTCCATCATCGCTGCCGGTGCGGTTGTGTTGGAAAACACCACGATTCCTCCGTATTCCCTCGTTGTAGGTGTACCGGCGAAAGTAGTTCGTACCGATGAATCTCAGGTTGAACGCATCCATAACCAGGCATTGAAATATAAAAACCTTTGGACTGAACGCTACGGTTTATTACCTAATGCAGGCGGCGAAGAATACAAAAAAGGCGCTAAAATCGTTTAATACGAACAAATGACTGTCGCAAATAAAGAATAAAAACTAAAGAGCTATCCCTAAGTTTAGCTCCCCATCACACAAAAGAGGCTGACAACAATTTGCTGTCAGCCTCTTATTATATGTTCTATGCAATTTCAGGCTTATAGGACAAAAAGTGTGTGTGGCTTTTTTAAATTAATCCCAATAAATTG
>ENA-OPVG01000054-OPVG01000054.1-human-gut-metagenome-genome-assembly--contig:-NODE-54-length-86804-cov-3.886442_pt1 | contig 86804 bp, 98 predicted proteins | sample MGYA00241093_ERZ501975 | MGnify/ENA primary metagenome ERZ501975 (study PRJEB25962, sample SAMEA2042993) | human gut metagenome | biome: human gut; feature: human-associated habitat; material: faeces... | reverse complement strand
AATCTTTTTGCCGTATGCGTCATACGCACGGACAAACCAGTCGCCGTCCCAGCCGGCATCCATAACAGTCTCTTCCATAGCAGCCACTTCTTTTAATACAGCATCCCGCTCATCGTTCAGGCGGAGGGCATCACAGATCTCTGCATATTCCCGTCCGTATTTTACGAACATACCGGCGATGAATACACTTTCGGCTACCGGTCCGTCGTTCGGTCCTGTCGTTTGGAAACTCTCACCCGGTTCTTCGGAAAAGCAGTTCAGATTCAGACAGTCATTCCAGTCTGCACGTCCGATGAGCGGCAGTCCGTGAGGACCTTTGTGGGTTGCGGTATACTGAAAACTCCGTCTTAGATGTTCCATCAAAGGAGCCGTGTTATCCGCATCATTATCGAATGTACAAGGTTCTTCAAGGATAGAAAAATCCCCTGTCTCACGAAGATAAGCAGCCGTTCCCGCAATCAGCCACAAAGGATCATCATTGAATCCGCTTCCGACATCCATATTACCGCGCTTGGTGAGCGGCTGATACTGGTGATAAGCGCTTCCGTCAGGAAATTGCGTAGCTGCAATATCCAGGATACGCTGGCGGGCGCGTTCCGGGATCAGATGGACAAAGCCAAGCAGATCCTGACAGGAATCACGGAATCCCATCCCGCGTCCCAGACCGCTCTCATAGTAGCTTGCACTGCGGCTCATGTTAAATGTAACCATGCACTGATACTGGTTCCATATATTCACCATACGGTTCAGCCTGACATCTTCTGTCTGAATCGTATAAGCGGACAGAAGCGTTGTCCAGTAATCTTTTAATTCCTGAAATGCGGCCATTACCTGTTCCGTTGTCTGGTATCTGGCAAGCAGTCTGTCGGCAGGTTCTTTGTTGATGACACCGGGTGCACTGAACTTTTTATCCTTTGGATTCTCGCAGTATCCCAGGACAAAGACCAGGGATACCGAATCGCCGGGTCTTAGCTTCAGGTGGATATGGTGGCTCGCAACAGGAGCCCATCCATGTGCGATACTGCCGGAGCAGAAGCCCTTTCTGACTGCCTGCGGATCAGCAGGACTGTTATACAGTCCGATGAAGGCATCTCTGGAAGTATCAAATCCGTTGACCGGATGATTGACCGAATATACCGCGTAATGATTGCGGCGTTCCCGGTATTCCGTCTTGTGATAAATGGTACTTCCGGAAACCTCCACTTCACCCGTAGAAAAATTCCTCTGGAAGTTTGAAGAATCGTCCGCTGCATTCCAGAGACAGAATTCAATATAGCTGAAAAGATCGAATTCTTTTTCCGCATCCGTATAATTGGTCAGTGTAAGAAGATTGATCTCACAGTTGTCATGAACGGGAACGAAAGCAAGAAGCTTCGCATTCAGGCTGTTCTTTGAACTTTCAAAGACGGTATATCCGAGTCCGTGGCGGCACTGGTAAGAATCTAACGGTGTCTGGACCGGCTGCCATCCAGGATTCCAGACGTTATCTCCTTCTTTGATATAGTAATAGCGCCCGTTCTGATCCATCGGACTGTTGTTATAACGGTAGCGCGTCAGTCGGAGAAGCTTGGCATCTTTATAGAATGAATAGCCGCCGGCGGTATTGGATATCAGGCTGAAAAAGTCCTGAGTACCAAGATAATTGATCCAAGGCAGCGGTGTCTTAGGTGTGGTGATGACGTATTCTTTGTTGACATCATCAAAGTAACCGAATTTCATATGATAGCTCCTTTCTGATAAAAATATTCCGAACACGATTTCGTAATCTATTTTTATTATAAGAGTGTTGTGGTCAAAATGTAAATAAAAATAATGGTATAAAAATAACATTTGTGCAAAATACACAAGAAAAATGTGAAAAAATTGCGTATTTAAAGGGATTGACGAAATTGTGTAGACGATTTATTATAAAAATACGAAAACGTATTCGGGACGTTCGAAAAACCGGGAAAGGAGGAAACGCATGGTAACGATCAAGGATATATCGAAACGCTGCAACGTGTCGCCGGCTACCGTCAGTAAAGCACTGAATGGTTATGAAGATATCAGTAAAGAGACAATAGAGCTGGTAAAGCGGACGGCACAGGAGATGCACTATATGCCGAATGCAGCAGCAAGACAGTTGAAGACGAATATTTCACATAATATCGGAGTACTGTTCGTAGATGATACCATGTGTGGATTGACACATGAATATTTCTCGGCAATCTTAAACAGCACGAAAGAAGAAGCAGAACGGCTTGGGTATGATATAACATTTATCAGCCAGAACATAGGAGGTGAAAAGATATCATTTGCCGAACATTGCCGGTACCGCAAGTGTGACGGAGTGGTAATAGCAAGCGTAGATTTTTACAATCCGGGAGTCGTCGAACTGATGAGGAGCGACATCCCGACTGTTACTATTGATTTCGCAGCGGATAATCTGAACTGTGTCATGTCGGATAATGTTGATGGCACATACAGTCTGGTGAATTATCTGGCAGGAAAGGGACACCGCAAGATCGCATTCATCCATGGAGAGCATACATCCGTTACAGAAAAGAGACTGATTGGATTCTACAGGGGATGTGAACAGAACGGAATAGAGGTTCCGGAAGAATATGTTATAAAAGCGGTGTATCATGATCCGAAATCAAGCGCAAAGGCAACAGAATATCTGATGCAGCTTGACGATCCGCCGACGGCGATCATGTATCCGGATGATTTTTCTTACATTGGAGGGATGAATCAGTTAGAGAGAATGGGGCTTTCCATTCCGGATGATGTAAGTGTGACAGGATATGACGGAATTACATTATCGGAGGTGTTGCGGCCGAAGCTGACAACTTATTATCAGGATGCAGAAGCGATCGGAAGAGAATCGGCAAGAAGACTGGTGGATGTAATTGAGAATCCAAAGACCAGCATACCGGAGAAAATAATGGTAACAGGACGGCTGATAGAAGGAAAAAGTGTAAAACAAATTTGAAAGGGAGGTACATCTTTATGAAAAAAAGAACAAAAAAACTCATTAGTATGTCGTTGGCATCTATCATGGCACTTTCTCTTGCGGGATGCGGAGGCAGCAGCGGCGGAAGCGACAGTTCGAAAAAAGAAGGTTCGGGCGATGCCGGCAAGACCTTGAACATCTGGTGCTGGAACGATGAATTCCAGAGCAGATTCAATGATTACTATCCGGAAGTGGAGAAAGTTTCAAAGGATAAGTCCACAACAACATTAAAGGACGGAACCGTTGTAAAATGGACGATTAATCCGAATGAGAACAACAACTATCAGAACAAACTGGATGAAGCTCTCCTGAATCAGGAGAAAGCATCCGCAGACGATAAGATTGACATATTCCTGATCGAAGCAGACTACGCATTAAAATATGTAGATTCTGATTACACAATGGATATCAAGGATCTCGGACTTACAGATGATGATCTGTCCGAACAGTATCAGTATACAAAAGATATCGTAACTATAGACGGAACACAGAAAGGTACGACATGGCAGGCAACACCTGGACTGTTCGCATATCGCCGTTCCATTGCTAAAGATGTTCTCGGAACAGACGATCCGGAACAGGTACAGGCAGCAGTTGCTGACTGGGATAAGTTCAACGCAGTTGCTGAAAAGGCAAATGAAAAAGGATACAAGATGTTATCCGGATATGACGATGCATACCGTACATTCTCGAACAACGTAGCTGCTCCTTGGGTAGATGGCAAGACGGTAAAAGTTGATGAGAACATTATGAAATGGGTAGACCAGACCAAGACATTTACAGATAAAGGTTATAACAATAAGACATCTCTGTGGGATGACGCATGGGCAAAAGATCAGGGACCAGAAGGAAAGGTATTTGGATTCTTCTATTCAACATGGGGAATCAACTTCACACTTCTTGGCAACTCCCTTGCAGATCCTGACGGAGAGAAAGAAGTCGGAAATGGTATCTATGGTGATTACGCAGTATGCCAGGGACCGGAACCATATTACTGGGGCGGAACATGGATTTGTGCAGCAACAGGAACAGACAACAAAGACGAAGTTGCTGATATCATGAAGAAACTGACATGTGACAAAGATATCATGAAACAGATCACACTGGATACAGAAGATTATACAAATAACAAATCAGCTATGAAAGAGATCGCTGACGATCCGGATTATGGCTCAGCATTCCTCGGTGGACAGAACCACATCAAACTTTTCGCAGAACAGGCTGAAAAGATCGATATGAGCAATGCAGGCAAATACGATCAGGGATGTAACGAAAAGATTCAGGCTGCATTCAAAGATTACTTCGACGGCAAAGTAGATGAAGATACTGCTAAGAAGAACTTTGAGAAGGCAATCACAGAGCTTTATCCAAATCTGGAAAAAGTTGAGTGGCCATCTAACTAACAGTAAGACCGGACAGGGTGGGCATCATCGCCCACTCTGTTTTGCTTAAAGATGCAAAGAATATTCATATTTTATATACGGCAAGAAAGGAGGATGCACATGAAGGCAACAGCAACGAAAAAGAAAGTAAGTTACGCAAAATGGGGATACCTCTTCATCTTGCCGTTTTTCCTTGTGTTTCTTGTGTTCCAGCTGGTACCACTGGTATCTACATTCTATTATAGTTTTTTCGAATATTACAGAGACGGACTTACCGTAGTAGGACCGAATTTTGTAGGACTTAAGAATTATCAGGAACTTCTGTCCGCAGATCTGCCGAAATACATCGGTAATACGATCGTCATGTGGCTGATCGGATTCATTCCACAGATTATTGTATCGCTGGTTCTGGCAGCATGGTTTACGGATGTAAGACTCCGGATCAAAGGAAAGACATTTTTTAAAGTTGTGATCTATCTTCCGAATCTGATCATGGCAAGTGCATTCGCAATGCTGTTCTTCGCCCTGTTCTCTGTGAACGGTCCGGTAAATGGATTGCTGAAATCCCTGGGTGTGATACATACACCGATCCGGTTTCTGTCATCGGTTGCGGGAACGAGAGGTCTGGTAGGACTGATGAACTTTCTGATGTGGTTCGGTAATACGACGATCCTTCTGATGGCGGCAGTCATGGGAATCAGTCCGTCGATGTTCGAAGCGGCAGAACTTGACGGTGCAGATCACAGACAGACATTCTTTAAGATCACCCTTCCGCTTATCCGGCCAATCCTGGTATATGTACTGATCACATCCATGATCGGAGGTATGCAGATGTTCGATATTCCACAGATCCTGACAAACGGAAAAGGAAGTCCGAACCGTACTGCAACAACCGTTATCATGTATCTGAATAACCATTTATATAGTAAGAACTACGGCGCAGCGGGCGCAATATCTGTAGTATTGTTCATCATCTGCGCAATTCTGTGTGTGGGCGTTTACTTCACACTGAATCAGGAAGATGAGAAGAAACATCATCACAAGAAGGGAGGAAAATAACATGGCTGAAAAGAAAACGAACGGAACTAACAGAGTTCATAAAGGAAGAACGAGGCTTGCCTATGTTGTACTGATCATACTTTCCTTCCTGTGCCTGTTCTTCTTCTATGTATTGCTGGTCAATGCGACAAGGAATCATTTCCAGATCCAGAAGGGCTTCTCGTTCGTCCCGGGAAAATCTTTGGTTCGGAATCTGAAAGCGGTTCTGAATGATGCCAACATTCCGGTACTTTCAGGAATTAAGAACAGTCTGATCGTGTCTGTATGTACGGCAGCACTGTCTACATACTTCTCTGCAATGACCGCTTATGGCTTGTATGCTTATGATTTCAAATTAAGAAAACCGGCATTCTTATTCATCCTGCTGATCCTGGTAATGCCGACACAGGTATCTGCACTTGGTTTCGTTAACCTGATCACCAAGATGGACTTAATGGACAGTCTGGTTCCGTTGTTCCTCCCATCGATCGCGGCACCGGCGGTATTCTACTTCATGTACAGTTATATGCAGTCATCACTTCCGTTGGAACTGATCGAAGCGGCAAGGATTGACGGAAGCGGAGAGTTTCACACATTTAACAAGATTGTAATACCGATCATGAAGCCGGCGATGGCAGTACAGGCGATCTTCGCATTCGTGCAGGCATGGAACAACTACTTCCTGCCGGGACTGATCTTAAGCAGCAACGAGAAGAAGACACTTCCGATCCTGATTGCATCTCTCCGAAGTGCAGACTTCCTGAAGTTCGATATGGGTAAAGTGTATATGCTGGTAGCGATTGCGATCGTGCCAATCATTATCGTATATATCCTGCTTTCCAAATATATTGTTGCAGGTGTGACACTTGGAGGTGTAAAAGAATAAGAAATATAAGAAATGTTGTGGATAACAACAAAAAAGGAATCCTGATCAAAGGATTCCTTTTTTTAAGCTGGAAATCGGACTTGAACCGACGACCCCTTCATTACGAGTGAAGTGCTCTACCAACTGAGCTATTCCAGCAAATGTTGTGATTGACGTACGACAACCACAACTACTATTATATCGAATCTTCTCAGATTTGCAAGAACTTTTTTAGTTTCTGAAGCATTTCTGAAGCATTTTTTACTTCTTGCTTCTTATCAGTTCTCTTTTCCCATCTGGACAGTCAGATGCGGATATGCCATCTCAATCTCATTCTCATCCAGTTTCAGTTTGATTTCTTCCAGAATCCTCCATCTTGCATTCCAGTAATCTTCATTCTTCACCCATGCACGGGCACCAATGACTACCGAACTTTCTGCAAGTTCATGGACAAATACCAGAATTTCTTCATTCTTGATGGTCGCATCGTCCTGTCTGATAATCTCCTCAATGACCGCCTTTGCTTTTCGCAAGTCCGCTTCATAAGCAATATCTACTTTCAGATCCAGCTTCCGCTCCGCCTTAGCCGTTGCATTCGTCAGACTGTTATTGGTCAGCATTCCATTTGGGATCACAATCGTTTTATTATCAACGGTTGATAACTTTGTATAAAAAATCTGAATTTCCTTTACCGTCCCTTCGTTGTGATTTGTATCCTCAATAATATAATCTCCCACTTCAAATGGTTTCAGAAGCAGAATCAATACTCCGCCTGCAAAATTAGAAAGGCTTCCCTGCAGAGCAAGACCGATTGCTACACCGCCAGAAGCAATAATCGCTGCCACTGAAGTTGTATCAACTCCTAATTTTGCTGCAATCATAAAAATCAACAGAAAATATAAAGAAAATTTCAAAACAGAGTCTACGAACTGCTCTACTCCTTTATCTGCACTGGACCTTGCCAGCGATTTTCTCACAATTTTCCGTATAAATTGGATCAGAACACGCCCGATCATAAATACTGCAATTGCAATCAGCACTTTCACTCCAAATCCGATCAGGTCTGAAAGATGCTCCTGCAGATACTGCGTTGCCTGATTCATCTCATTCACTGCATCCTGCGTTGCATCTGTCACTCCTTTTGTCGCATCTGCCACCCCTTGTGACACATCCCCTGAATCCACTTTTAAGGATGTCCCCTGTGTGGTTGCCAATTTTAACAACATGCTATTCATATTATTGTCTCCTGCTTTACTTTTTAGTTTACATTTTCATATCCAGTCTCTCTATTTCTTCAGGGCAAGAAATGCACTCAATGTTCCGCGTTCATTTCCTGTTGTTCTGTGTGAGAACAAAATATCCGGGTTGCAGTGTGTACATACATTGGTCACTGCAATATGCTCCGGAAGAATTCCTGATTCTAAAAAAACAGACTCATTTGCCTTCCATAAATTCAACTGATATTTTCCATTTTCTTTCTGATAAAAAATTTCAGGCCAGAGATTTTCGTCATAATTCTCACAGAATTTTTTAATAACATCTTCACTGACTTCATAACAATCCTGACAGATAGACGGTCCTACCGCTCCTAAAATATCTGCCGGATCACAACCAAACTCTTCCTCCATCTTTTCCACAGTTACTTTTCCAATCTTTCCAACTGTTCCTCTCCATCCAGAATGGCTCAGTCCAATGACTTTCTTCACCGGATCCACAAAATAAAGTGGTACACAATCTGCATAAGAAGTTACAAGACAGATTCCCGGCACGTCCGTAATCATTCCGTCTGTCTCAGGAAAGGACTGTCCCTTCTCCTTGGCGTACACGCGCTTTACATTCGTCGTATGTGTCTGCTGCGTATAAGTAAAATCTGCCACTTCTACGCCGATTGCCTGCGCAATCAGTTCACGATTCTTTTTCACCGCCTCCGGATCATCTCCTCTTGTCAGGCTGATGTTCATAGAACTGAAGCACCCGGTACTGACTCCACCCAGTCTGGTAGAAAATCCGTGGTTAACGATTCCTGTATTTTCCAAAAGCGGATAGGACAGATACGGCACACCGCCGCGCTGCCGCTCTACAAATATCTGCTCATTATTCTTATATTTTAATCCAAGACTCATATATTTCTCCTAACTTCATCTGTCCATACTTCGTTGCTGCATTTACATATCTTCAAATTCAAAAGCTACATTAACTACATCAGTGTAAATGCATCTTTATATAGCGTGATTTCTTCCTGACCCTCAGCTCCGGCTATGGCAACCACGTCGAATCTGCATGGTACGTCATCGTTCCCCTGCTTCATCAGAAAATGCATGGCACATTTTGCGATAGTCTGTTGTTTACGGGCATCGACCGCCTCTGCCGGATAGCCGCTTACACCCGTAGTTCTGTATTTCACTTCTACAAAGACAAGGTATTCTCCGTCTCTTGCAATCAGATCGATCTCTCCCAGCCTGCAGCGATAATTATATGTCACGATCTTGTATCCCAAAGATTCAAGATAAGCACCTGCTTTCCTTTCATAGCCGGTGCCTGTCCTGCGATTATTCTTCTTATACATAATTATGTATGAAAGATCTTCTGTGGATCGGTGTCGGTCCCAGTTCTTTTAACCCTGCAATATGCGCTTTCGTTCCATATCCTTTATTACTTTCAAAATCATACCCCGGCAGTACCTTGTCATATTCCACCATCAGCCGGTCTCTCGTCACTTTTGCAATAATACTCGCTGCCGCGATAGAAATGCTTTTCGCGTCACCTTTGATGATCGGCACCTGCAAAATGTCTACCTGTGGAATCGTCACTGCATCATTTAACAAAATGTCCGGACGCACTTTCAGATTATCAATTGCCATACGCATTGCTTCATAAGTGGCCTGCAAAATATTAATTTCATCAATTCTCGCAGGACTTGCCATACCAATCCCCGTTGCTACCGCGCGGTTCATGATCTCGTCATACAGCATTTCACGCTTTTTTTCGGACAGCTTTTTTGAATCATTCAGATACAGGATCATATCATCTTTGGGCAGAATCACAGCTCCTGCCACGACCGGACCTGCCAACGGTCCTCGTCCGACCTCATCAATCCCGCAAATGTACGGATAATCCTTGTATTCTTCTTCAAATGTGCTCATTGCTTTTGTTCTTGCAATCTCTTTTTCCAGACGTTCCTGCTGTTTTTTCAGCTTTTCTTCTTCCCGCTTATTCATGCCTGATCACTCCCATCTTGTCAAATGGATAGATACGCACCCACGCTTTTCCCATGATCGTATCTTTCTTCACTTCTCCTACACTCGGGTCACGGCTGTCCTGACTGTGATTCCGGTTATCGCCAAGTACAAAATATTCATCTTCTCCAAGGGTAATTGGCTGCGATGCCGCCATCGGATCGTCCATCAGTTCATTTCCATAAATGTCTGATTCCAAGCGGCTTCCATTGATATAGACATAACCGTCTACTACCTGTACCGTCTCTCCCGGCAGCCCGATAATACGTTTTATATAGTAAGTATTTTCCTCATACTGATATGGAAATACAATAATATCAAAACGTTTCGGATCTTGGAACCGGTAAGACAGCTTGTCCACCAGAAGCTGATCTCCATCGCTTAGAGTCGTCTCCATGGATGACCCGCTGACACTTGTTCTTTGTCCCACATAAGTAATGATGACATATGTTAAGACAAGAATGACTATAATATAAAAAATCCACCCTAATATCTCTCTTATAATTCCCGGCTCTCTCCTTCTTCGTCTTCTTGACATAGAAAGTAAGTTCCCCTTTCTGATTTCTATTTACCTTTACGCTTCTTCTGTCTGTGGATACTCAAGCGTAAGTCGTCCAAGCTTTCCTTCCCGGAAATCATCCATCAAAAGCATGGCTGCCTTCTCCGTATCCAGTTCATTTCCACGGACAAGGCAATGTCTGCTTTCTGCAATACGCCCAAGCATTACATATGGGTCTTGGGCAGCTGTAATGGTATACTTATTCTCCAGTACACCCGGATAATTTGCTGCCAGAAAACGGATCAGCTCTGCTGCCAGCTCTTCTGTCTGTAACACCTCATCCTTAATCGAACCGATCAGCGCAAGCCGCAATCCTACTGTCTGATCTTCGAATTTTGGCCAAAGAATTCCCGGTGTATCCAGAAGCTCTACCTGTTTGTTCAGGCGGATCCATTGTTTTCCTTTCGTTACACCTGGCTTGTTACCGGTTTTAGCGGCTGCTTTTCCGGCAAGTGAATTAATAAATGTAGACTTTCCTACATTCGGAATTCCAACGACCATGGCACGAACCGGACGGTTCAGAATCCCACGCTTTCTGTCGCGCTCGATTTTCGCCTTACATGCCTCCTGGATCACGCTTTGTACGGATTTTACTCCGCCACCTTTTCTTGAATTTACTTTCACAACATGGAATCCTTTTTTCTTAAAATATTCGGTCCATGCCTCATTCCATCTTTCCTCTGCCAGATCTGATTTATTCAAAATGATCAGTCTCGCTTTATTCTTACCAAACTCATCAATATCCGGATTCCTGCTGGATAACGGAACCCTGGCATCTACAAGCTCAATGATCAAATCAATCAATTTAATATTTTCCTGCATCATACGCTTTGCTTTTGTCATATGACCCGGATACCACTGAAAATGCATATTTCTACTCCTTTACAAATCCAAAGTGTGTTTTTGGCGAGATGACAAACCAGGCTTTTCCGTAAATGTAGCTGTATTTCACATTTCCTACATTGGCATTACGGCTGTCTTCACTGTTCTGCCTGTCGTCACCAAGAACAAAATATTCATCACTGCCTAATTTTATCTTTTCATTTACAATGCCTACATCATCAATCTTGGAAGTCTCATAATCTTCTTGCAGCTTTTCACCATTGATGTAGACTGAATTTTCGATAATCTCCACGCTCTCTCCTGGAAGAGCAATGATCCGCTTAATATAATAATGGGAATTTTCATTTCCCTTTGGTTTAAATATAATGACATCGCCACGCTTCGGCTTGCTTGCATTATACACAATCCGGTTGGCGAGCACAATATCCCCGTTTTCAAGAACCGGCTTCATCGAATCTCCGACAACACTCACACGCTGTCCGAAATACCATACACACACAAATGCGATCAGTATTGTCAATGCAATCTGAAAAATCCACTTTCCAATAACTGGGATTAAAGACCAGTCTATGCTTCTTAACAGCTTTACAACTTTTTTCTTTGTCGGCTGCTGCATTCTCTTCTGCTGTCTTAAAAGTTTTCTTCTCTTAGCTTCCCGCTGTTTCCGGCGTTTCTTTGCCGCCCTTTTTCTGGCATTCTCTCTGCCCGTAAAATTACCCCTTATCGAACTTTTTTTCATAGATTTATCCCTATATCAGAAAAAGGACAATTACATGTATGTAGTTGTCCTTTTTTACTCTGTTCTCTTCGTTTAATTATTTTACCAGCTCTTTAACTTTAGCTTTCTTACCAACGCGGTCTCTTAAGTAGTTAAGTTTAGCTCTTCTTACTTTACCTCTTCTTACTACTTCAACCTTCTCTACGTTAGGTGAGTGAACTGGCCATGTCTTCTCAACGCCGATTCCGTTAGATGTCTTTCTAACTGTAAATGTCTCTCTTGAACCGCCACCCTGTCTCTTAAGAACAGTTCCTTCAAAAATCTGAATTCTCTCACGGTTACCCTCTTTAATCTTACCGTAAACCTTTACAGTATCTCCAACTCTGAATTCTGGAGCCTGCTCTTTTAACTGAGCTGCCTCAATATTCTTAATAATATCGTTCATCTGTGTGACCTCCTTGTTTAATTGGACGTTCTTAATACAAAATGTACCAGAGGACCATCTCGTTTTTCTTCACAACATGCTATATTTTATCACAAACTTCTTTATGTTGCAAGAAGTTTTTAATTTTATTTTTTCATTTTATTTTTTTATTTATTTTTCCGGCAATCCTTTCAATGTTTTTAATCTTTCCAGATTGTAAATTGAAAGTTTTCTAAATTCTACTGTCCTGTAGCTTCAAGCATAATTTCTTTCGCCAGCTTCTGCTCTTCTTTTGTCAGTTTGGCTTTTTCAATCAGATCCGGACGGTTCTTTGCTGTGCGGATCACAGACTGCTCTCTGCGCCATTTTTCTATATTCGCATGATGACCGGACAAAAGTATGGCTGGCACCTGCTTATCATGCCAGATCTCCGGTCTGGAATACTGTGGGTACTCAAGAAGATTATCCTGAAAACTCTCGAATTCTGCGGACACATCATTATGCAGAACCCCCGGCACCAGTCTGGAAATCGCATCGATCATAATCATAGCCGGAAGCTCTCCGCCAGTCAGAACATAGTCTCCAATCGACACATAGTCTGTGACAACTTCATTTAATACCCGTTCATCAATTCCTTCATAATGTCCGCACAAAAATACCAGATCTTCTTCCTGGGCAAATTCCTCTGCCATCGTCTGGTTAAATGTCTTTCCCTGTGGAGACAGATAAATCACACGCGGGCTTTTCCTGGTACCCGGATTGCTTAGCAAAGCTTTCGCTTCTATTTTCTTTTTCACAGCCTCATAGCACTGATACACAGGCTCTGCCTGCATCAGCATACCTGCTCCCCCACCATAAGGATAATCATCTACGCTGTTGTGTTTGTTAAATGCATAGTCTCTGATATTTACCGCTTCTATATCCAAAAGTCCTTTTTCCATGGCACGTCCGATAATACTTGTATTCAGACCGTCCATCACCATGTCCGGAAATAATGTCATAATATAAAACTGCATGATTACACTCCTTAAATCAGACCACTCATCAGATGAACAGTAATGATCCCACTTTCCATGTCTACGTTCAGAACACATTCTTTAATTGCAGGCATAAGAACCTCTCCATGCTCCTTTGAATCAATCACATAGACATCATTCGCCCCTGTTTCCATCACGTCACTCAGTGTTCCGAATTCTGTTCCATCTTCTGTCATAACTTTCATGCCGATCATGTCTGCAACAAAATACTCATCTTCTTCCAGCGGCACAGCATTTTCTCTCGTCACGAGCAGCGGACAGCGTTTATAATGCTCAATATCATTAATATTGTCAAATTCTTTAAATTTAACAATAACGAACTGCTTAAAAAACTTCACATGTTCCACTTCCAGATCCAGCTTTTCTTTTCCCGTATCCAGAATTACTTTTTTCAGTTTCTTAAATCTTACCGGATCATCTGTAGTCGGAAAGACTTTCACTTCTCCGCGCACCCCGTGTGGCTGTGTGATGACACCTACCTGCAATAACTGTTCCATACATTCCTCCGCTTTTTCGAATCAATTCGTATATATCTATATCTGGTAACGTCCGAAGAACTTTCACTGTTCTGGCGGACACATTTCTTTCTTCATAAAGAGAGACAGGCCTGGTAAAACCCGGTCTGTCCCTATATCCATCCTGATTAATCCAGAATATCTACAATCACTTTCTTGTCTTCCTTCGCTGCCGCTGCTTTTACTACTGAACGGATAGCCTTGGCAATACGTCCCTGTTTTCCGATGACTTTCCCCATATCAGAATCTGCAACACGTACTTCCAGGATAGTTGTCTTCTTCTCCGTGCGTTCGTTTACCGTTACGCTTTCCGGATCATCGACAAGAGCTTTTGCAATAACTTCAACTAACTCTTTCATCTTTGTACCTCCAGGCACGAATTATCTATTTCTCAATTCCAGCTGCTTTAAAGATCTTTCCTACAACCTCTGTCGGCTGAGCTCCTGTATTTAACCATCTCTTAGCTGCTTCCTCATCTACAGAAATTCCGCTTGGCTCAAGGTTTGGATCATATGTTCCAATCTCCTCGATGAACTTTCCATCTCTTGGGGCTCTGGAATCTGCTACTACGATTCTATAAAAAGGTGCTTTCTTCTGTCCCATTCTTCTTAATCTGATTTTTACTGCCATTGTTCTTTTCCTCCATAAATGAAAATATTTATTTTTAATAGTTTTATTTATATAAAGTGCCTTGCACCATATACCATTTTTAGAAAGGCAACTTGAACTTGCCTTTTTTGCCTGGTTTTGCAAATGTCTTCATCATCTTCTTTGCTTCGTTGAACTGCTTGATCATACGGTTTACTTCACTGATGTCTACACCTGCTCCTTTTGCGATTCTGTGCTTTCTTGATGGATTTAAAAGATCCGGATCTCTTCTCTCAGCTGGTGTCATAGAATAGATCATAGCTTCCATACGTGCCATACCTTTTTCTGCTTCATCCATCTGCTCATCGCCAAGACCTTTCATCTTGCCCATTCCCATACCGCCAAGTCCCGGCAACATGTTCATGATATTTCCAAGTCCTCCAAGCTTCTTCATCTGCTTGATGCTCTCAAGATAATCATCAAAATCAAACTGGGCTTTTTTCATCTTCTTGGACATCTCTTTTGCTTTGTCCTCGTCAATGTCAAGTTCTGCTTCCGCCTTCTCAATCAGAGACAAGACATCTCCCATACCGAGAATCCGGTTTGCCATACGATCCGGATAAAATTGCTCCAGATCAGAAAGCTTCTCGCCCATACCGACATACAGAATCGGTTTTCCGGTTACTGCCTTAACGGATAACGCAGCACCACCTCTTGTGTCACCGTCCAGTTTGGTCACGATCACACCGTCTACACCAATCTTTTCGTCAAATTCTTTTGCCACATTGACCGCATCCTGTCCGGTCATAGCATCAATAACAAGAATTGTCTGATGTACAGTAACAGTATTCTTAATCTCTTCCAGCTCAGCCATCATATCTTCATCGATATGAAGACGTCCTGCCGTATCAAGGATCACCAGATTATTGCCATTCTTCTGGGCATGCTCAATTGCAGCCTTTGCAATATTCGCCGGTTTATGGTTGTCACCCATGGTAAATACTTCCACACCCTGCTTTTCCCCGTTGATCTGTAACTGCTTAATTGCTGCAGGACGATAAACATCGCAGGCAGCCAAAAGCGGTTTCTTGCCTTTTAACTTAAACTTCCCGGCAAGCTTTGCTGTTGTAGTCGTCTTACCTGCTCCCTGAAGACCTGCCATCATAATCACTGTAATGGCACTTCCCGGCTGAAGCTTGATCTCGGTTGTCTCAGATCCCATCAGATTACAAAGTTCTTCATTTACAATCTTAATTACCATCTGACCCGGATTCAGACCATTCATAACATCCTGGCCGACCGCTCTTTCCTGAACAGTCTTAATAAAATCCTTTACAACCTTGAAGTTTACATCTGCCGCCAGAAGCGCACGCTTAATCTCCTTTAACGCTTCCTGCACATCTGCTTCCGTAAGTCTTCCTTTACTTCTAAGATTCTTAAATACATTCTGCAGTTTTTCTGTCAGACTGTCAAACGCCATACTATAACTCCTCTATGATTTCTCCGGACAAGATTCGAATTCCGCTTAAAATATCTTCCCTGCGTTCTTTCTCATACTCATCCAGCAATTCATCAATCTGTTTTACTTTATTCTTCACGGTCATGAACTTCTCAACAAGATGAAGCTTTTCTTCATATCCTGCCAGTGCCTGTTCACACCGCTTTACAATATCATGTACTCCCTGTCTGCTGATACCGGCATCCCTGGCAATCTCCCCAAGGGAGAGATCCTCTAATAGAAACTGTCCGTATATCTCTTTCTGATGATCTGTCAGTAATTCTCCATAGAAATCAAACAGAAGAGCCTGTTTTAGAATCTCATTCACATTTATCACCTGTGTTATCATACACGATACGCCTCATGGTGTCAAGTATTTTTTCTTTACACTTATATTTTTATTGTATTTTCTCGCATACAATCCCTGTTCCTTCCTCTTTAGACTTCTAAAGTTTCAGAAAATCGCGGATATTCAGCATCCCCCACCCCTGTTCGCCTGCTCCGGGTAAATGTGTGCACGTCTCCCTGAGTCTTAATTTCACCTCTACATTGGTAATCCTCGGATATTTTTCCATCAATAAAGCGACCGCACCGGACACGACCGGAGTCGCCATGGAACTTCCACTTTTTACCGTATACGCATCTTTCTTTCCGTGTATCTGACTGTTGCAGGAAATAATCTGGTATCCCGGTGCTATTACGTCCGGTTTCACTACACATTCTTTCGTAGGACCGGATCCCGAACAGCTCCCCTTCTCTGCTTTTTCTGTTTTTACAGCACCGACCGTAATCACTTTACGACTGTTTCCCGGAATTGCAATGGTTCCTTCTCCCGGTCCGTTATTTCCAGACGACACCACAACAACCAGACCTAAGTCCCAGAGATGTTCTACAGCTTCGATCAACATTTTTTCTTTCCCGGGCTCCAGATTTTCCCCAGCTCCTGCTGACAGATTCACAATCCGTATCTTATATTTTCTGTGATTCATTTCCACCCACTTAAGACCTGCAAGAATACTCGCTACATTTGCCTCCCCTTTTTGATCCAACACTTTTACAATAACAAATCGACAAAGCGGAGCAATTCCGGACAGAATCCCACCGGACATCTGTCCACTTCCACCTAAGATCCCTGCCACATGAGTTCCATGTCCATTATCATCATAACATTTTTCTTTCCTATATATACAGTCCCGCCAGCCGACAACCCTGCTCTTAAAATCCGGATGCGGCGCAAGTCCGGTATCCAGAACCGCAACCGTCACCCCTTTTCCGGTAAGCCCTGCTTTTTTTATATCATCACACCAATAATGCACCATCTTTTTTACACGATCCATAAATGTCTCTCCAAAATATTTCCTTTAAAAATAGAATATTCGACGAAATAAAAATTGATTTCTTCACGCATTTGTCGTATGATATTCTTGCTAATTACTGGGGAGTAAATAGTGACACCATAAGGGGAGGAAATTTATGGAATCCAAAAACTATTATGATATACTTGAAGTTTCCGTAAAGGCGTCCGCACAGGAGATTACACTGGCTAAAAATAAACTGGCCAAGCGTTATCACCCGGACGTCAATATGAGGAACGGAATCGATACGACTGATAAGATGCAGGAAATTCTGGAGGCTTACCTTGTTCTTTCCGATCCGGTAAAGCGTGCCGAATATGACCGGGAAATCCACGGAAACCGTCCTTCGAAAATGCAGACATTTAATCTCTATGAAGAATCTGAAGAAGTTGAAGACCCAGATCATCCTACATTTGTAACTTACTGGAAAGCAGCCGGTGCCTTATATGACATCATCGAGCAAAGCAATGCCCTGTTCCGCCAAAGAGAAAACGCCGCCAAACTAGGTGAACTTGCGATCCAGGCGCTGCATCATATCATTCTGCTGCGCGAAGCAAAAATTCCGGAGCGCTACTGGTATCCGGATATTATGAACTGGCTTCTGTTCAAATGGTATCAGAACCGGAATTATAATCTTGCATATCTTCTGAAGCTTTATGACGAGCATGAAAAGAATGATATGAACAAAATTGAAAAGTTAAAACTGCAGAACCGGGCTTACCGCTATCAGCATTCTGTGAAGAAGTTGCTACGCTATTAAGGTCTAAAGCATTATTAAAATGTTATGTTATTACTCACAGCTTTCCTGCAAAATCTAATATAATGCGTAATATTAAAAGATATAATTTATTCACACATTTCCCCTCCAGACATAGGATATAGTGTAAATATTCTTTATGCGGAGGAATCAACATGAGCGATTTAAGCGCAACAAACTGTGGCTGTGGATGCGATGACGGAAGAAGAGGAAATGGCTGCGGATGCGGTAATGATTGCGGATTTGCAAATAATAGCTGCCTGTGGATCATCTTATTACTCATCTGCTGTGGCGGACTTGGAAATGGCTGTGGCGGATGTGGTGGCTGCGGTGGATGCGGCTGTGGCAACGACTGCTGCTAGTTCACATCTTTCAAAGCAATTGCGTAGACTGTTTTATAAAGTCAAAATGAGGGAGATTCGGTTGAATCTCCCTCGTTCTATTTTTCTTCTCTCTCATATATAAATCTGATTTCTTCATAGATTTCCGCAAAATCCACCTTGCATTCTCCTCCGAATATTCCAACCGGAACCTGCGTATCAAATCCATAGATTTTCGGAATTTCTTCCTGTTCAAAATCATAGACGATCACTTTTTTCTTTTCCGGATCAACAAGCCAGTACTCTCGTACCCCGGCATTTTGATACTTCATTAATTTCAGGTAAGAGTCTTTCTTCTTTGTACTTTCAGATAAAATCTCTATCACAAAATCCGGCGCTCCGTAAATCCCACGTCTCGTAATCTGATTTCTGTTACACACAATTAAAATATCCGGCTCTACTATTGTCTTATCATCTTTATCCAATTGCACACCTATTGGTGCAAAAAACGGAATACATGATCCGCCTTTTTTCTCTATGTATCTTGCTAAATATCCATGTATTTTAGCCGACAGCAACTGATGTACGCTTAGAGGCGGTGCCATATCATAGATCACACCATCAATCAGTTCAGCCCTCACATCTTCAGGAATGGCATAGTAATCCGAGATGGTATACTCTCCCTGCTTCTTTTTCTCTGCTAGATAAGTCACTGCCTCTGCCACTCTGTCCGGCTGCATCATGTTTTCTACGTCTTTTTTCATCTTCTTCGTTCTCCTTTCTTTGACAAATGTAATATGTCCGAAAGAAATATATAATTATATTATCTCATATTTAAAATATATTCAAGATATATTGCTATAAACATATTATTGTCACTTATTCACCACTTTGGAATATTACCTGATTACTATTAGGCTCCGAAATGATTGAAATTTGCAGATACATTTTGCGGATGATAAAGAAGCATCATCCGCATGTCGATAGATTACCATACTATTTCAGGAATTGCCATTACAGATTTCTTACAATTCTGTTACATTTTTCCGAATGTTACAACTACCCTTGCCGCATCCTGAGCATACGTTTATATTCGTTCAAATTCTCCTGAGTTCTTCTCCTCTCTTCCATCTGGTTCTTTTCCGTCTGTACATCTTCCAGTCTCTTTTTCAGCATACAATTTTCATCCAGTTCGTATACGGCATTTCCATCTATAATCAACTTTCTACTCATTTTTAATCTCCTTTCATATGATGCCTTAAGATTGCTTCCTTCTACGCACTTCCACTAGCACCTTAAAATATCTTCTTACTATAAAATATGCCCGTTTTTCATAATTTCCATTCAAATCACATATATATTTACAACGATAATTTAAGGAGCGCTTATGGATCAGAAGCCCAAATTAATGACTCCTTTTGACATGCTTGTTACTTCCTCTTCTCTTTATACACTAAAGCTGATGCTGCCTTTTGCACCTGCTTCCATGCAGCGCTCCTTAGCTATCTACATAAAATTTTCGGAACTGAAAGCTACGATGGAACATTTCTATGGATTTCTAAATACAGACCATCCTAGTTCCGTCCTGGAGCAGTTAAAATCCTGTTTAAGCCCGGAAGAACAGACGCAGATGTCACAAATGGAAGATCTCATGAATATGATGGAAATGATGCAGACTATGAATTCTGATTCCGATGGGGAAAATGGTTTCTCCCCTATGGATTTTATGAAAGGAGTTTTCGACAATGAATGAATGGTTGAACCACCCGGCACTGAAAAATATGGATCCCGTGAAACTGGAGCTGATAAAGCTTGCTGCGAAACAGACAGAGGGGAAAAACGGGAAATCACTCGCCCCGGTCATGATGTCTCTGATCAGCAGTGCCCATAAAAAGGGAATCACTTTTTCTCCGGAGGAAATGTCCTTTGTTCTGGAAATCTTAAAAGATGGAAAATCAAAGGAAGAGCAGGCACAGATTGACCGCATGGTCCGGATGGTTTCCGGATATGCTAAGAGAGCCGGGAAATAATCCCAGCTCTCTCATCTCTTTTATCATTATAAAATTACAGTGATTTTCTAAGTTCTCTGCGTCGTTTTGCCTCTTCCCATTCTGCGGCTTCATCTTCTGTTGTAAGTTCAAGCCTTGGCACTGGAATCGGATGGTCGTTTTGATTCAGTGCTACCACTGTCAGATAAGCATGATTAATCAATGTTCTTGTGCCATCCATGGATTCTACATAGCTATCCACCTTAATGTCCATGGAAGTACGTCCCACATAGACAAGCTGGCCAATGATCACAACACTGTCACCTGAATAAGCTCCTTTTAAAAAACTTAAATTATCCACACTTGCAGTCGTCACATTTGTGTGGGTATGACGTTTTGCCACAAGTGCAGCCACCTCATCAATCCACTGCATGAGCATGCCGCCAAACAGACGTCCTGCTGCATTCAGATGGTTTGGTCTTACAATATGAACGGTCTCTACTCTGGAATCCGATACTTTTCTGCTTTCTACTTTCATATTAATATTCTACTTCCTGTAAATACAGTCCCTTCGGATCACAAGGATTTCCAACTGTCTTTTCTCCGTTAAAAATTGCCTCAATATCTTCTTTCTTTCGAAGTCCAAACCCAATATCCAGAAGTGTTCCGATCATAAGTCTTGCCATGTTGTGCAGAAAATCGTCTGCCTGAATGAGGATCTGCATTTCCTCATTATCTCCATAAATGTCAATGTCGTAGACCTCACGTGTCGTGTTCTTGCTCTTCTTTGCAGTAGAGAAATTACGGAAATCATGTTCTCCGATAAATAAAAGAGCAGCCTGCTGCATTGCCTTTTTATCCGGTGTCTTAAAGCAATGGTAAGTATGCTTACGCTCAAAAACACTTGGAACATCCATAATCGTCATACGGTAAACATAAGTTTTTGATACTGCATTCAACTGGGCATGGAAACGATCCGGAACCTCTTCAACTTCCGTAATTGCAATATCCATTGGCAGATACCGATTAAGATAATGCTGAATATCTTTTGTACTCAGATTAGAAGAAGTCTTAAAATTCGCCACTTGTGCGTAAGCATGTACACCGACTTCTGTACGGCAGCCACAATTCAGCTCAATATTCTTTTCACCAGTCATTTTCCCTAATACATCAATAATCTTGGCAGATATTGTGTTGTTAGATTCATCTTTTCCAAGTCTTGTCCAGCCTTGATAACGGCTGCCATCATATTCAATTGTAATTTTTATATTTCTCATAATCTTATACTCCCTGTATTTAAACTGTAATGATATTTTATCCTATCATCATACGATTTTAGTATAACAAATTCCATCATATAATAAAAGAGCCTGTTGAGGTTTCTTTTCATGAATGCCTCCATCAGCTGGGGAGATTGACTCCCACCACTGAAACCAGCTTATTTCTTACCGCCTATAGAAGTGGGAGTCATCTCCCAGCTGATATAATAGAAAATGCAATTCTCACTATGATACAAAAAAAACTGCAACTCAATCTTACAAGTTACAGTCTTTTCATCTCTACATATTAAATTTACTTTTTAGTCTTCGTCGTCATTCTGGACTGTGTATGTCTGACGTTTTCTTGCCATCTCATCACTTTCCAGATATTCGTCATATGTTGTTATCTTGTCAATCATCTTTCCGCCCGGAACAATTTCCATGATACGGTTTGCAGTTGTCTGAACAATCTGGTGGTCTCTTGATGAGAAGAGAATGACACCTGGGAATTTTGTCATTCCATTGTTCAGTGCAGTGATACTTTCCATATCCAAGTGGTTCGTAGGCTCATCAAAAATCAGTACATTTGCACCGGAAATCATCATCTTGGATAACAGGCAGCGCACTTTCTCTCCTCCGGACAGAACTTTCACTTTCTTTACTCCGTCATCTCCGGCAAAAAGCATACGTCCGAGGAATCCACGTACATAAGTCGCATCTTTCTCTTCAGAGTACTGTGTCAGCCAGTCTACAATTGAATAATCATTCTCAAACTCACTTCCACTGTCTAATGGAAAATATGCCCGAGAAGTTGTGATGCCCCATTTGTATGTTCCCTCATCTGGCTCCATCTCTCCCATAAGGATCTGGAACAGTGTTGTCTTGGCAAGCTCGTTGCTTCCGACAAATGCGACTTTATCATCATGTCCCAATGTAAAAGAAATGTTGTCTAATACTTTTTCTCCGTCAATGGTCTTGCTCAGTCCTTCTACTGTTAATACTTCATTTCCAATCTCACGGTTCGGGCGGAAATCAATGTATGGATATTTACGGCTGGATGGCTGGATATCATCAAGCTGGATTTTCTCCAATGCACGCTTTCTTGAAGTAGCCTGCTTGGATTTTGAAGCATTTGCACTAAACCTTGAAATAAATTCCTGCAGCTCTTTGATCTTCTCTTCCTTCTTCTTGTTCGCCTCTTTCATCTGGCGGATGAGAAGCTGGCTGGACTCGTACCAGAAGTCATAGTTTCCGGCATAGAGCTTAATCTTACCATAGTCAATATCTGCAATCTGTGTACAGACTTTATTCAGGAAATAACGGTCATGTGATACAACGATGACTGTGTTTTCAAAGTTGATCAAAAATTCCTCAAGCCATGCGATCGCATCCAGATCCAAGTGGTTCGTAGGCTCGTCGAGAAGCAGGATATCCGGATTACCAAATAATGCCTGTGCAAGCAGAACCTTTACTTTCTCAGGACCATTTAAGTTCTTCATCATCTCATAGTGAAGTTCTGTTCCGATTCCAAGACCATTTAACAATGTTGCTGCATCAGACTCTGCTTCCCAGCCATTCATGGTCGCAAACTCTGCTTCCAGCTCACTTGCCTTGATACCGTCCTCGTCTGTAAAATCTTCCTTTGCATAGATTGCTTCTTTTTCTTTCATAATTTCGTACAGTCTCGCATTTCCAAGCATAACTGTATCAAGAACCGGATACTCGTCATATTTGAAGTGATCCTGCTGTAAGAATGAAAGTCTCTGTCCCGGAGTGATGATGACTTCTCCGTTGGTCGGCTCAAGCTGTCCGGAAAGAATCTTTAAAAATGTAGACTTACCTGCACCATTGGCACCAATCAGACCATAACAGTTCCCTTCTGTAAATTTAATATTAACGTCTTCAAATAATGCTTTTTTCCCAACTCGTAATGTAATATTACTTGTACTGATCATTATATTTGCTCCTTTTTATCTATCAATCACGTCTTAGCTCATACGAAGAATATCTTACCAAAGATACGTCAAAATAGCAAGCCGGGAAACCACTGTTTTTCGTCACTTTACGCACTTTTTCTATTTCCGTCGCATCTTTTTACTGCTTTTTTATCTACTTCCTGCATTTTTAACTGATTTTTTGTAAAAAGGCATTTTCATGATTCTATTTTTCGTTATATAATATCACTTAGAAAATGTTTCCAAAGTCAGGAATCCCTGCCTTTGAATCATGTTTCACCGAAAACTATTATCGAATTATTACAAAACAAGAGGTGTTGATTATGATAAATGCAACAATCGTACTGGAAGGCGGTGCCACCAGAGGTGTATTCACTTCGGGAATTTTAGATTATCTTATGGAACAGGATACTTATCTCTCCCACGTTATTGGTGTTTCTGCAGGAGCATGTAATGCCGTGGATTACGTGTCAAAACAAATTGGGCGTACACGGAACTGTATGATTGTGGAAGATAAAGAATACAACTATCACAATAATCTTCGTGATTTCATGCGTGAAAAGAGTCTTCTGGATATGGACATGGTTTTTGACAAGTACCCACGCGAAATCTTTCCATTTGATTTCGAAACATTTCAGAAATCCTGTGAACAAGGCGTGGTCTGCGAGCAGGTCACAACGAACTGCATTACCGGAAAAGCAGAATATATGATTGAAACACAAGATTTTGACAGACTGTTGCGTATCTGCCGGGCATCAAGCAGCATGCCTCTTCTGTGTCCTATGGTTAATATTGACGATGTACCTTATCTGGACGGCGGACTTGCAGATTCCATTCCAATCCGACATGCATTGCATCAGAACAATGAGAAGATTGTTGTGATTCTGACTCGCAATCCGGGATATCGCAAAAAGTCAATGACAAAAGGCATGGCAAAGTTATATCGCCGCGCTTATGGCAAATATCCGGAGGCTGTCAAGACTATGATCCGCCGGAATTATATGTATAACAAAGAAATGGAGCTCATCGAAAAATTAGAACATGAAGGACGGATTTTCGTACTGCGGCCACTCGTCCCAACCGTATCAAGACTGGAGCAGGACTGTGACGTTCTAAGAGAATTTTACGAACATGGATATCACCTTATGAAGCGGAACTATGAGAATCTGATGAGGTATTTAGAAATATAATAACTTGAAAATCTCAAAACTTTTTCCTATTTCAAGATTCCAGATATTATATAAGCCTCAACCTGTCGGGTCAAACAAAATAAATCTGCACAAATTCTCAAGATCAGAGATGAACATTGGATTATTTTCGTACTATTTGTGAGCCTAGCTCGTCTTGATATGTACTGTCTGAGCCTGTTTTTTAGGCGAGTTTACATAGCAAGACGAAAATAAGCGGCGAAACAAATATAGGAAATAATCCACGTTCATTGTGATCTTGAGATTTGAGGCAGATTTACTTATTCATTACATGAGACTGATAGAATATCTTATCGCGCCCAATCCGGCACCTCATCTTCGTAATATACCTGATTTTCCGACAGTATCTGCATTTCTCCGTCTTTGATCTCTACTTCTGTGACTGCGCAGTTTTTATGAATGCTGCCAGCCCAAAGTTCGGATAATGGTGCTTTTTTTATATTATTGAGTAATGTTGCCAGCGCAACTCCGTGTGTGACCAAAAGAATATTTTTATCTTCGTATTCTTCCTGTCCTACAAGCCATTTAAGGAAATCATCTGTACGTTCTTTTACTTCTGCAAAGGATTCTCCACCCGGTGCTCCTGCAAAATGTTCCGGATCATCGTAGAATTTCAGGAATTCGTCCGGAACTTCCATCTGGTTTCTTGCTACACTTTTTCCTTCCCATTCACCAAAGGCAATTTCTTTCAGTCTTTTATCCATAATAATTGGAACTTTACTGCTTCCTTCATCTAAAATCAGATTAGCCGTCTCCAGTGCTCTTTTTAAGTCACTTGAAAAACAAAGATCGAATCTGACATTGCGAAGACCGATCCCTGTCTCTTTCGCGAGATGTCTTCCAAAATCATTTAACGGAATGTCTTCCTGTCCCTGTAGTCTTTTTTCTTTGTTCCAGTCTGTCTGTCCATGCCTGACTAAATATAACTTCATAATCTGTCACCTGTTCCCTAAAATTCTATTTTGCAAAAACAAATTTTGCATTTCAATCTCGCATTTTTCTAGCATATCCATCTGCCAGATGTTATACTGATATTATTGTATTGATGCATATTCTAATGTTCCAATACAATAAATCACAATGAAAAGGAGTATTTTATTATGGAAAAAATCACAAGTTTCACCATAAATCATCTGAAACTGTTACCTGGAGTCTACGTATCTCGCGTAGATTATGTTGCAGGCAATCCGGTTACAACTTTTGACCTTCGTATGACTGCCCCGAACCGCGAACCTGTTATGAACACTGCAGAGATGCACACCATGGAACACCTTGGCGCAACATTCCTCAGAAACGATCCGGAATTCGGTGAAAAAGACATCTACTTCGGACCTATGGGCTGTCGTACTGGTTTCTACCTTGTACTTGCAGGTGAATACAAGTCTCGCGACATCGTTCCTCTAATGAAGCGTATGTTTACATTTATCGCTGAATTCGAAGGCGATATTCCTGGTGCCGCTGCCCGTGACTGTGGCAACTACCTGGATCAGAATTTAGGAATGGCCAAATACCTTTCCAAAAAGTATCTGGCCGAAGTCCTGAACGATATTACTGATGAAAGATTGATCTATCCTGAATAATCTTATTCTTCATTTTCAATCTGAATTTGACATGTCTTCATGACTGCCAGTGCATTCTTATGGCCTTCTGGTGTTGATCCGGCACAGCATGCTGCATCAACGATAATCGGTTTATCCGGGAAGAAGGCTTTAAGAATCATTGCATTAGAAATCACACAAATATCTGTACAGACACCAATCAGTGTAATACTCTCCACTCTTTCATTCTTAATGACACGAAGATTACTTCTGTAATCATTCAGCTTAAATCCAAGTTCAATACTTCCAAATGATGATTTATTTAAAATATCTCCTTCACAGAGTACATCAATTTCCGGAGTCAGTTTCCATCCATCTGTACCACGGATACAATGTTTAACCGGAAGATTCTTTCCTTCCTGTGTCTCCAGATATTTTTCATCGTGTGTATCACGGGTATAGAACACCTTTCCATCAAAATTCTTGATCTTCTCTGCCACTTTTGGCACAATCGCCTGAGCTTCTTTTGTTCCAAGCGCACCGTCAATAAAATCATTCTGCATGTCAATTACGACTAATATCTTCATAATCTATAACCCTCCAATACTTTTTTCGACATTTTGCTCTCTATTTTCTATATTATATAATCTTTGTGAATAATGCAAGTGCAGTTGTAGATAAAAAAACAAAAAAAAGAGAACAAAATATATACATCTTGTCCTCTGATTTATTCTTATTCAAATAAGTATTCTTAATTTAATTAAGCGATTTTGCTTTTAGCAAGCTCTGCAAGTGTTGCAAATCCTTCTGCATCATTAACAGCCATCTCTGCAAGCATCTTTCTGTTGATATCTACACCAGCAACTTTAAGTCCGTGCATCATCTTGCTGTAGGAAAGTCCATTTAATCTGGCTGCTGCGTTGATACGAGCAATCCAGAGCTGGCGCATCTGACGTTTGCGCTGTTTTCTTCCTGCATATGAAGATGTAAGAGCTCTCATTACAGACTGTTTTGCAACTCTGTACTGTTTAGAACGTGCTCCTCTGTATCCTTTTGCTAATTTTAAAGTTCTGTTATGTCTTTTTTTAGCGTTTAATCCGCCTTTAATTCTTGCCATGTCTTATTCTTCCTCCTTCACAAATTGAACCTTATCTTAGAGATATGGTAATACCTTCTTCATGTTCTTTACATTAGTAGCATCAGCAATTGTTGCTTTTCTAAGATTTCTTTTTCTCTTTGTAGATTTCTTAGTTAAGATATGGCTCTTGTAAGCTTTATTTCTTTTTAATTTTCCTGTACCTGTCTTTTTGAAGCGCTTTGCAGCTGCTCTATTAGTTTTAATTTTTGGCATGATATGCTCCTCCTTCAACTTGTATTGTATTTTTAACGTTTTTCAGTTAAAACCATGCTCATGCTTCTGCCTTCCATCTTAGCCGGCTTTTCAATGACTGCGATGTCACCAAGCATCTGGGCAAAATCATCCAGAATGTGTTTGCTCTGCTGAACATGTGCCATCTCACGGCCTCTGAAACGCAGTGTAACCTTTACTTTGTTACCTTTACTGATGAACTTCTTAGCATTATTCACTTTGGTATTAAGATCATTCGTCTCAATATTTGGTGAAAGACGCACTTCTTTTACTTCAACGGTCTTCTGTTTCTTTTTAGCCTCTTTTTCCTTTCTTGCAAGTTCATATCTGTACTTACCGTAATCAATAATCTTGCAAACAGGTGGCTGAGCCTTTGGAGCAATCTTCACAAGATCCAGATCTGCTTCCTGAGCAAGCTTCATAGCTTCCTTCGGACTCATGATACCTAACTGATCTCCGTTTTCTCCAATCACTCGAATTTCTTTGTCTCTAATCTGCCCGTTAATCATTAAATCGCTAATTGTCGTGCACCTCCATCATAAAATAAAAATAAGTGAATAGTTCGAGACTATCCACTTGCATATCTGTATCATAAGATCTATAATCAAATCTGTATATACTCAATATCAAACCATTAGTCACCCGATTGTGCTAAGGTGAGAGTGGATACTCTACTTTCTTTTTTGCCTTACGCAACATATAATTTATCACATTATTTTTCTTATGTCAACTGTTTTTTTCTCTTTTTTTCATCCTTTTTTGATTCCTGATAATTCAGCCTTTATTCCACGATCCAGCTTTCCAGATTCTGTGCCCCGGCATACTCTTCCAGATATTTTCTGCCATATTCCAATGCTTTTTCAAGATCATCATTTCCTGAAAATGAATAGATCAATGTCAATACTTCTGTCACATCCTCCGTGATCATTGCACGCTCTGAATCACTGGTTGAACTTCCGATGGCTCCGTCTTTGTCTGCGAGCACCGGAAGCGCCTCGATCTTGATCTCATCTTTTCCGATTCCCTTATAAGTCTCTCCTTTCTGTCCGATCCGGAATACCAGTTCTTCTGAGATCTGAGATACGTCATAAGATCCTACCGAAAATCCCGATTCGATGGAAATCAGGTTATTGACATCCACAACGGTATTAACTTCATATAGTCCCTTTCCCTGTCCGATCCGGCGGATCAGTGCCTCGGAAGACACACGGTATCTGCTCGGATCCTTTCCGAATGCTTTGTATGCTGCCCTGGATTCTTTCACGTTTGGGATTTCATTGATCCCGTTGTCAAAAATAGCATCTCTCGTCTTTTTGAAAATGTCTTTCTTCAGATATTTCCACAGTTCTTCGTTCTTCTTTTCCACTTTCACCCGGTACTGCAGGCATCCCACTCTGGTATCCGGCCAGATTTCTTTCATCGTTTTATCAATTATCAGATGTTTCATATATATCGCTCTCCTGTATTATAAAGTGTCGGATCATCGTTCAGGCGAACCGTAAGAAATGTGCTTTGAGAATTTCCCGCATAAATACAAAAAAGATGACAATCTGCCCGTAAGCTTCTTGTCATCTTTGACTCTTCTTTATGCTGCTTTTGATCTATTTCACAGTATATTAAGCATGCTTTTCTAGGCGAAAAGACTTGTTGCTCCATATATTGCTACTACTGCAACGATTCCCCATCCGATGATACTTAACATACTCTACACCTCCTCAGGATGATTTATTTCTCTCTTTCTGATTTCAGTATAGAGCATAATTATACATTTGTTAAATGAAGCTTTTGTATGTTACTATTAGTATTCTTAATATTTCTATGTATCTATCTGTGGTCTGCCATGCATACAATGGCGATCATTCCGGCGCCTGTATGACCTCCGATCACAGGACCGAGATTGTTCATCATGACATTGGTCACACCCATTTTCTTACGGACGAGTTCTGCGACATAAGCTGCATCTTCCGGACAATTGCCATGCGGGATCATCACCATATCCGGCATCTTTCCCTCGCATGCTTCGACCGCCATATCCACGATCTTATTCATGCCTTTCTTTCTGCCCCGCTCTTTCCTGATGATCTGAAGCTTTCCTTCATTATCCAGACAAATGATCGGCTTGATCTGTACCATCGTTCCGATCACTGCTGCTGTCTTCGAGATACGTCCGCCTTTCTGCAGATGATTCAGATCCTCTACCATAAAGAAATGACAGATTTTTAATTTATTTTCTTCCACCCACTGCGCAACTTCTTCCAGACTCCTGCCTTCTTTCTGAAGTTCCAGTGCCTTATAATCAAGCAGGCCTTCTCCCATGCTTGCGCAAAGTGTATCGATCACAACAATCTTTCTCTCCGGATATTTTTCACGCAGTTCCTCTGCAGCTATACACATACTGTTATATGTACCACTAAGTCCTGATGTAAAGCTCAGATGCAAAATATCTTTTCCTTTTTTCAGGATCGGTTCCAGGATATCTATTGCAGTCTGCGGACTTGGCTGTGAAGTCACTGCCATCTCTCCGTTCTCTAACATACCATAGAATTCTTCTGCTGTCAGATCATACATATCACGGTAAGTCTTTCCACCGATCGTACAGTTCAGCGGGACTACCGGTATCTCTCTTTCCCACACCCATTCTTTTGGCAGATCAGATGTACTGTTGATCGTTATTACATATTCACTCATATCGGAACCCTCCTCATCCTCAAGTCCTTTTCATCTTACCATTGTCTTACATATTACGCAAAACTTTTTTCACAGTAATGATAAATACTGCGCTGGTTGTCAGGACCGATATCACATCTGCAATCGGTTCTGCGCGGTAGATTCCCATCACGCCCATAAATTTTGGCAGAATAACCGCAAGCGGAATCAGCAGAATAATCTTCCTTAAAAGCGCAATGAATAACGATACCTTTGCCTGTCCGAGTGAAATGAATGATGTCTGGCATGCGCACTGGATTCCGAAGATGGATATTCCAAGGAAATATACCGGCATAACCTTACACGTCAGTTCCAGAAGTTCTTTATTATCCGTAAACAGCCCTGTGTATATCTGCGGTGCAAAAATTGCCACACCTGCAAGCAGCAGTGTTCCTGTCAGACAGACCAGGATCATTCTTTTCATCGTTGCTTTCACACGTTCCTTATTTCCAGCACCATAATTATAGCTGATGATCGGCTGTATCCCCTGTGTGATCCCCTGCACAGGAATCGTGATCATCTGCATGACACTCATAAGGATCGACATGGATCCTACATACAGATCACCGCCATATCTCTGCAGCCCCGTATTCAGTGTGATCGTTACCAGGCTTTCCGTACTCTGCATAATAAATGGTGAGATTCCGAGTCCTGCGATCATCTTGATCACATCTTTTTTCAAATGCATATTTTTCAATGTAAGACGCATCACGCTTTTTTCCGAAACCAGGAAATGTACCACCCATATTGCACTGACCGCCTGTGACAGAACCGTTGCAACAGCCGCTCCGCGCACACCCATATGCAGTACAAAGATGAACAGCGGATCCAGGCAGATATTTAATACTGCCCCGATCAGAACGGATAACATTGCAATCTTTGCCGCCCCCTGTCCGCTGATATAAGCATTCAATCCAAGTGCCAGCTGTACGAAGATGGTTCCGATCAGATAGATCGATATGTAATCTCTCGCATAGACAATCGTTGCATCACTGGCTCCAAACGCATACAGGACCGGTGTCTTGAATATCGAAAAGAATGCTGTCAGGATTACAGAAAATAGTACCAGAAGCCCCGCAGAATTTCCAAGGATCTGTTCTGCCCTCTGTCTGTTCTGTTTTCCCAGTTGAATGGAAGCAAGCGGTGCTCCGCCCATTCCCGCAAACGCACTGAATGCCGAGATCATCGTCAGGATTGGAAATGTAACCCCGACACCGGTCAGTGCTGCATTTCCGTATCCCGGAATATGACCTATATACATTCTGTCTACTATATTATAAAGCACATTGATAAGCTGTGCCGCCACTGAAGGAAGTGCCAGAGAAAACATCAGTTTTCCCAGCGGTGCACTTCCGAGTCTTTCATCTCTGTGATTCATTTCTATCTCTGCCTTTCTTTTGTATACTTATTATTCCATTTTCCTGTAATGGTCGTTTTTCACACACGGTTATTTCAGGCTTACATGAAGATAGCTTCTTCCGGAAAGTGTTTTATTAAAGCAGATACTGCACACCACCAGAACACATCCCATTACAAATCCCCACCCGTTGAATAATGCCGTCAGTATCAGCAGAGCCAGACGCATGAACTTCAGCGCATAGCCAAGTTCAAAATTCGGCTGTGTATAATTTGCAACTGCAACAAACGCCATATAGAGCATGACTTCGCTGTTAAACCATCCCGATTCCACTGAAAATTCTCCCATGACAAGACCAGCGATCACACTGAGCGGTGTACTTAGCATACTCGGAGTATTCAAGGCCGCCAGGCGCAGGCCGTCAATTGCCACTTCCAGCATCAGAAGCTGATAGATCAACGGAATATTCACCGTATCCTTCACCGCTACAAATGCAAATACTTTCGGAAGCCAGTTCGGATTCTGCATAAAAAGCAGAAAGACCGGCGTCAAGAATATCGTCATCAGATTGATCAGTGTTCTGGATATCTTCAGATAGACACTGGTCAATGTCGGAAAGTAATAGTCATTTGCCTCTTCGATCATATCAAAGACCGATGTCGGAAGTATCATCGCAGACGGTGAATTATCTACCAGAATCACCACTTTCCCTTCCAGCAGACATGCCGATGCCGTATCCGGCCGTTCGGTGAATTTAAACTTCGGAAACGGATTATACCACTTCCGCTTAAACAGGCATTCCGCCAGGCTCTGCTGATTCATCCGCAGATCATCTGTATCTATGCTCTGGATCTTGTCACGCACATTTTTCAGCAATGTCTTATCTGCCCGGTCACCCATATAGCAGAGTGCCACATCTGTCCTGGAACTGTCCCCTACCTCCATCATCTCCATGATCAGTGCCGGATGGCGGATTCTTCTTCTCATCATTGCCGTGTTATATACGATTGTCTCCACAAAACCATCTCTGGATCCCCGAAGTGACTTGTCTTTATCCGGCTCTTCTACATTTCTTGCCGGATACATCCTGCAGTCGATCACAATACATGCCCGGTATCCGTCAATAAATACGCATGTTTCCCCTGACAGCAGACTTTTCAATATCTGATCAAAATCAAACATGACATCTACTCCAACGTACGGAATACATGCATTTGCGAACTTCCATATATCCTCCGGCATGTCTTCTTCTTTCACTTTCAGAAGTGCATCCATGATCTTCAGCATTGTCTCTTCACTTGTAAAACCATTTACATAATAAAAAGAAGAAACCCTCCCGCCGATCAGCAGATCCCTCTGGATGAGGTCAAAGCTTTCCCGGATCGGGAGTGTTGCGTTCATATATGCTACATTTTCTTCTCTTGTCTTAAAAACCGGGATTTCCTGACGCGTCATCTTCTTACCACCTCTTACATACATAGACTGTATGTTCCAGTATATCCCGTTTTTTTCATTCTTATACAAAAATGGAATGCTTCTCTTTCCGGTTATTTCGTCGTGCTGCCAAATCCGCCGTTACGGACTTCTTCCACATCATCATCAACCGTAATCCCATATTCCATGAAAATCCCCTGCATAAATCCTGTTCCTGCCGGGATTTCCACTATTTTTCCTTCTTTTGTGTCATTCGTGATCTTGGCAAAAATGTGTCCTTCATTGTCTGAATTATAATAATCACTGTCGATGATCCCTACTGTATTATTCAACTGCAGGCGGAATTTGAATCCAAGTCCGCTTCTCGGATAACACTGAAGTACCCAGTTTTCTTCCATCTTCGCACGAATTCCTGTTGGAATCTTCGCTGTCTCTCCCGGCTTTAATGTGATTGCCCGCGGCGCATAAAAATCGTATCCAGCCGATCCTTTTGTCGCACGTTTTGGAAGTTTCAATGCATCATAGATACTGCGGATGACTTCATCGGAGTCCTGTCCGATGGCATCCAGATACCCTTCTTTAAACTGTTCAAAGCTTACTTTTTCAAATTTTGCAATTTTCTTTGCCATGTATATATCCTCTTTTCTGTTATTTATTCTATACTTCTTAAACTACAAAAACACAGCCTATAAAGCTGTGCTTTTGTTCCGGCATATCCAGTATAACATCTTTTAGTTGCCACACTCAATACTGATTTCATTAAATAATGTCAGGATATCGTCTACCGACATCCTATCTTTTTCTTCTCCCTTTTTATCCAGGATCGTATTTCCCTGATGCATCATCACCAGGCGGTTACCATATTCGATTGCATATCTCAAATTGTGTGTAACCATGATCGTTGTAAGATTCTTCTCTTTTACGATCTTATCTGTCAGTTTCATGATCAGTTCTGCCGTCTTCGGATCCAGTGCTGCTGTATGTTCATCCAGGATCAGAAACTCGATCGGTGTCATGGTAGACATCAGAAGTGCCATTGCCTGACGCTGCCCGCCGGACAATGCGCCGACTTTTACATCCATCTTATCTTCCAGTCCCAGTCCAAGCTGGCTTAACTGCTCCCGGTAATAATCTATCCTTGCTTTGTTCGTTCCTCTGGAAAGACCGAATACCTTTCCTTTATTGTCTGCCAGAGACATATTTTCCAAAATCGTCATTGTTGGACATGTTCCCATTGCCGGGTTCTGATAGACACGGCCGATTCTTTGGTTTCTCTTATATTCTTTCTGTTTTGTGATATCGGATCCATTGATCAGGATCTGTCCACCCTCCACCGGGATACTTCCGCAGATAATATTCAACATGGAAGTCTTTCCGGAACCATTACTTCCCACAACAGAGACGAATTCTCCTTTGTCAATCGTCAGGTTGAAGTCCTGAAATAAGCACATCTCATTCACGGTACCCGGATTGTAATATTTATGAATTCCTTTTAACTCAAGCATTGGTGTTCACCTTCTTCTTTCTGTCCATACTGATGATAAGCACAACCAGGAACAGGACTGCCGTTACCAGTTTCATGGCCTGCGGATCGAAATTGCGTAGTGCAACGGCAACGCATGCTTTATAAATAACCGATCCGATCAGGACTGCTGTCGTTGTGTGCAGCAGTGTCATCTTACGGAAAATACTGGTTCCGATAATTACACTTGCCAGTCCTATGACCATAGCTCCGGTTCCCATAGAAATTTCAAATACTCTCTCTTCCTGTGCAAATATACATCCGGCCAATGCTACCAGACCATTTGAAATTGCAAGTCCGAGGATCTTGATATTGCCCTTGTCTTTTGCGAGAGATACAACCAGTACATCATTATCCCCAACGGCTCTTAACAGGAATCCGGACTTCGTATTCAGATAAAGATCAAGCAATACTTTACAGATCAATGCAAGCACCAGAACGATGATCAATGTCGCATATGGTGCAAGTACATCCGGAATGATCTTCTCCATCAGATCATTGTTAAAAATAGTCTTCTGTGAGAATAATGGCACATTCGCCGTTCCTGCTATATACAGATTGATCGTCCACAATGCCGTCATCATTATGATTCCCGAAAGAAGATCTCTGACTTTACACTTCACGTGGATCAGTCCGGTACAGATTCCCGCAACTGCTCCGGCCAGAAATGAAAGAACCAGCGTGATGTATGGATTCATTCCTCTTGTAAGGAGGGCAGCTGTGATCGCTGCCCCCAGAGGAAAACTTCCATCCACCGTAAGATCGGGAAAGTCTAATATTTTATATGTGATATAAATTCCCAATGCCAGGATTCCATAGATCAGCCCCTGTTCTAATATCGATGTAATGAAACTCATGAAAAATGCCTCCCAATCCACTAATTCCCGTCCCCAAAGCTTTCTACTGCGCTATTTGCAAGATCTTCCGGTACTGTGATTCCAAGATCCTCTGCTACTTTGTTATTTACATAGAATCCAGGTTCTGTGATAGTTTCAAAATTCTGCTCAGAAGCTTTTGCTTCGCCTTTTAATACTTTCGCCGCCATCTTACCAGTCTGCTTTCCAAGTGCAATATAATCAATTCCTTCTGCTGCAAGGCATCCGATCTTCACCTGCTCGATCTCACTTCCGAATACCGGGATCTTCTTTTCATTTGCTTTATCCAGGATAGTTGGAAGTGATGCTACAACTGTGTTATCAGTCAGATTGGTAATACAGTCTACTTTGCTTAACAGATCATCCGCTGCAAGAGATACATCCGCTGTTGTTGTGATTCCCTTTTCTACCAGTTCGAAATCATATTTCTTAACCAGACTCTTGTATTCTTTGATCGCCGATACAGAATTTGCTTCGCTTGTAGTATACATGATGCCAATCTTCTTAGCATCCGGAAGCATCTCACGAATCATTTTAAGCTGTTCTTCAACCGGAAGTTTATCTGATGTTCCGGTCACTTCTCCTACCGGTTTTCCATCTTTGTCTGCGAGTTCTGCTGCTACAGGATCTGTAACTGCAGTGTAAATGACCGGAATGTCAGCTTTCATTGCTGCGTTATATGCACTCTGTGCACTTGGTGTTGCGATCGCACATACCAGGTCTACTTTATCAGATACCAGACTGTCGGAAATCTGTTTTGCAGTTCCCATATCCGCTGCCGCATTTTTGTATTTTACGGTCAGGTTATCACCTTCTTTGATTCCTTCTGCTTCCAGTCCTTTTAAGAAACCTTCCCTGCAGTTATCAAGAGAACCATGCTCTGCAAACTGTTCAATTCCGATGGTATAAGATTCTTTCTTATCACTTCCGGAATCGGATGAACTGCCACATCCTGCTGCCATTGCTGTTACCATTGCCGCTGTTAATAATACTGTTACCATTTTCTTTTTCATAATTTTTTTCTCCTCTTTTTCTGTATAAAATATTATTGTTGTCCACAGATCCCAATTGCCAGTTCTCTGTAGTTGTTAGGAGAGAAAATCTTTCACCGATTACCGTCTGCCATACCATCTTAGACAAAAAGAAAACCGCCCCAAACCTTAAGGTTTGAGACGGTAATAATATCTATTATTATCGCGGTACCACTCAAATTGACGAATCGTCCACTTTCTCATGTACTAACATACACTCCTGATTGATAACGGGTTCGGTTCCCGACAAGCCATACTCTCTCAAACAATTGATAAATACAAGTTCTTGATTTCAGACTGCCCTCAAAAGTCCATTCACTTATCAATTTCATACAGCAATCTCACCACCTGCTGCTCTCTTGGATGTCATCGTATAAGCTACTCCTCTTTTTCAACGGTTTGCTTTGTTATGGTTATACTTTACTGTATCAAAGTTGTTTTGTCAAGAAGTTTTTTACTTTTTTTCAATCACGCCCTATTTCCAGGTAAAATCCGGTGTCCCCTCAAGGTCATACGGCGTCGCCTGATATACGTAATAATTTATTCTGGTGTGGTATTTCTATAGTTCAAGAATCCCTATTTATCAAGCTTTATTGATCTTTTTGTCTCCACAGATTTTATCATACCACCAATTTTTCTCCAGTAACTATGAATTTTACAGCTAAACCACCAATTCAAACAACGTTGCTTCTGTCTTTTCTATTATAATCCCAGTTCTTTTATAAGCTCTTCCTGTGAGCAAGATTGCTGATAATCCTCATCTCCCGATTTATATGCATTTAATGCCCAGATTTCTTCCTGATCAGGAGCAACTTTTTCTGCATTCGATAACGCAAATGTTCCACGTATTAAATCCCAAACTTTCTCTGCATCTTCTTCACTCATAATTGTAACTGCACCTAAAATTCTTTCTTTAACAGTAGACATATTAATCACACTCCTTTATATATTTGTCCACGATTTCCAATATCGATAATATCAATAATTACACCATTTACATCAAACAATACCCTAAAATTTCCAACACGAAGACGGTACCCTTCAACACCTTGCAATTTTTTTATATCTCCCTCTAACGGCAATTTACTTATAGCCGTTACAATTCTCTTTTGCGTTGGCTTATCTTGTTTCTTTAAAAATTTAACTGCTTTCTTAGAATAGATGATTTCAAACAATATTTAACACCTTCTTTCCATTTAAAGCCTATCTTTTTAATGTATCAATAGTATACCATATTTCCAATTGAAAATGCTTTTATTCTTTTTATATTATTCTTAAAATCAGAAAAAGAATCTTCTGGTAAAAACTCAAAAGATCCTCTTTACTTAAACAATTTTGTATATTCTGTTTGCGTATCTGCGATATGATAAATGTATACCGTATTTTTTATCACTCTATAGATTGATACATGCTTTCCACTTATGACCATCCTGTATCCTTGTTCATTCAGCCATTCATCAGGTGTTCTTGAACCGGAATCCGGGAACTCTTCCAATCTTTCTATTCCGTCCAGAATATGATCACTCACCTTAATAGCTGTTTGGACATCAAAATTAATCACATACCAGTCTTCAATGGTCTTTAAATCTTCCCACGCCGATGGAAGAATCTCTACCTTATACTTCATTTACTCTTTCTCTCAATCTTCTTCTTGCCTCTGAAACACTAACAGTTGCCTGACCTTCAATCCGTTCTTGCTCTGCTTTAAGAACTCTTTCTCTTAATTTTAGTGTCTGCTCTCTCTTCTCGAAAGCTTCTATATTCATAACTACCAAATCACCATCACCATTCTTGGTTATATAAATTGGCTCTTTTGTTTCTTTTGCAAGATTAGATATTCCGGCATAATCGTTTCTTAGTGCTGTTGATGCTTTTATAATCATCATATCACCTCCATTTATTATGATATAATTTTACTATAATTATGATAGGTTGTAAAGACTGTACCTGCACTAATCATTGGATCATACTACCAATGTATTGCCCGGAAATGTAATGACATCATTTTGCTTTTCCTTTTTATATCTGGAATCAATAAGTTTCTCTCCTGACTGTGATATTTTTTCTAATTCGTCATCCAACTTTTCCATTTCACTTGAAAGATGCTTTGGCATTACAGCCGTATATAAATCCATTGTCATTTGTAATGTCGCATGTCCCAGATATTTCTGAACTGTCTTAGGCTGAATTCCTGCTTCAAAGCATCTGGTTGCAAATGTATGTCTGAAGCAATGACAAGAGAAGTCCTCCATCTCTTCTATGTAATATCGTGTTTCGTTTATCGTAAGCACAATTTTATGAATCGCATCTATTATAATCTGAGAATTCAACGGTGTATTAAATTTCGTTGTAAATAATAGATTTTGAAATTCTTCTTTCGGTTTCTTTGATACCGGAGCCTTTGATTCTATTACTTTCTTCTGTGCATATTGTTTCTTTAACGCCAGTTCACATTGCTTATTGATAGGAATCTCCCTGACACTCGTTCTGGTTTTGGGTGTTTCCATATGAAATGTTTTCCCCAGATCGCCCTCGTACTTTATGTATACTAGAGTCTTGGTAACACTGATAATTCTTCTTTCAAGATCTATATCATCCCACGTCAACGCTGCAATCTCCCCCAGTCTCATTCCTGTTGTTACCGCAACATTGAAGAAATTATCGTAAAAAGTACCTTTACTACATTCAAAGAAATCATACTGTTCTTCTACCGATAGTACTCTGGGTTCTTTTTTCTCATCACGTTTCACACTGATCCCTTTCGCCGGATTCTTCCTTACGAATTCGTTTACCATAGCTTTATCAAACATATCAACCAGCAGGATCTTGGTTTGATTCTGCATTTCGTATCCCAGATCATTATCTTTCATATTTTTTATTAATTCTTTGATCTGATATTGCTGTATCTCTGTCAAGTAGTATCTTCCCAACGTTGGAGAAATATGCTTCTTGTATGTATCTCGATATCTCACTCGGCTACTTTCTTTGATGGTTCCGATCTTATACAGCAGCATCCACTTGTCGTACCATTGATCCAATGTTATTTTTTCCCTGATGTTAATTTCTTTATCGTTCTCATACAGTGCCTCGTTGTACTCTCGTTTTACTTTTCTCAGATCTCTTCCCGACACTGATCTGCGCTTTCCAAATCTATCTACATATCGCGCCTCATACCTGCCATTCTTCTTCTGAATAATCCCATGTCCAATCTCTTTTCCGTTCAAATCTTTACCCATGTTTATTATCTCCTTAACTTTGGCAAGCTTTTATATTAGTCTATATATCAGTCTATATATCTTTCTATAAAAGCCTGCCTGCCTTTAGTTATTACAAAAAATGTCTTGCTTCAAGAAAATTTTCAAATTCTTTTCGCTTTACAAGTTGCCGGTTACCGATTTTCAGAAGGAAAGGGCATCCCCTTTCCGCTAACAACCTGCGTATTGTATTCTCACCGACATTCGAATATGCCGCTGCTTCCTTTATTGATAGATTAATCTTATTATATACAGGAACATTGATTTCCATAACTATTCTCCTTCCAGTATCTTTTTCATTTGCTTCAACAATTAACAACATACATCCATCAAGCCTTGGTTTTTGCATAACATATGCTCAAACGGTATTATTTAACTCTTACAGTGTAGATGCACATAAATTTGCATTTTCTATACCTCTTTCTAAGCTAATGGAACACTTTATCGGGTTGGTTAACACTCTTTGATTCTGACCCACTATGAAATGCCCTTTGAGTACTGCCTCACCTATATTCAAGTCATCCAAGATTACTTCCCACTGTCTCCAATTTTTCGAATCGATATATTTTGCAATTAACCTTCGTTCTTTTGGTACTGGCTTGAAGAACAACATGTTTCCTGCCTGCATCAAAGTATCTATTTCTTCACTCGAATAATTCCCAAGGAATTGAGACGACATATACACTGCAAGTGAAAATTTTCGTCCCTCTCGAAGCATTGCAGCCAAAGAACTCCCTGGCTTCAGAGATAGAAATTGAAATTCGTCGAAAACTACTACCTCAGATTTTCTCTTTCCTTGGCGTACCTCTTCCCAGTAGATTTCTGATAAAAGAGTTACCGCAAATTTTCGCTCCTGTTCTCCGTAACCTGATAGCTGTATTATTTCAATTTCTTTACGCTCTACGCTTTCTTCTGCATTGTCAAATACTATGCCATCGAGTTCTTCATATGGAACTAACCGTGTCAGCAAATGACCGATATTTATTCTTTCATCCGATTCTTCCTTTTCTTCATACATCTTCTCCAACGTTCTTTTCAGCGTATATATTGAAAATTTTTCTTTCCTGCCTACCTCTTCAATTGCTTCTTTAATAAGCTTCCGTTGATAATAGCTTTTGATCTTCAAACTCTTAATGAATGCATTTGAAAGTGTTGCAACGTAATTGTCTACAGAACAATTCCACATCAACCCATTTTCAATCGGATTCTTATACTTTACTTCCCGACAATACGCAAAACGTGCCTGTTGTAATTCATGCATCGTGAAGCTTCCGGAATAATCAAATATAACGATCTGTTTATTATTTCGAATTGCCTCTTCTATTCTTCTAACACAAAAATACGTTTTTCCTGTACCCGACTGCCCCAGAATTAATAAATGCTCATTTGGCTTTTGGCTTAAATATATGCACATCTTTTCTTCCGATTCTCTTATCATCTTCTTTATCCTCCTGTCCCAAACTCTCAAATGGTACCCGTCCTATCACTTCAAATATATCTATTGCAAAAACATACGCTTCTTCTCTGACACCGTCCACCTGCATCCTTACAGACAGTCCTTCGCCGTCCGTAAATAATTTCCCCTTACTTTTCAAATCAAGTAAGATACTCTGTCGACTATCCTCTAACCCACTTTCTTTCAAGAAATTTTTTAGTATTCGCACCGGAATCCAGACTTTATTATCTGATATGTATATACTCCGAAAACTATATTTCGCATCACGTGACTTCCTTCGAATCTTATAATCCATGACCTTTTTTCTGACTATATCTACAAATGACGCTAAAATCTCATCCGCAGGATCCTGATAATCATTCAAAAATTCAAACGGATTTTCTTCATATACTTGTAACTCTTCTGAAAGGTCAATCGAATATTCCGAAAAAAATTCTTTTAAAATATTCCAAACCGTTAAAAATTCTGCATTTTCTTCATCTTTCCCCTGCTTGATAATGCACTCAATATGAGAATAATGTCCTTCTATATAGCTCACCAACGATGGTAAAAACCATTTCATTCCTTCAAGATTCCTTTGATTCGATGCAAAAAAATCTACATCTACAAATATATTAATTGCTCCAGGCAAAATTGATATCTGTCGATTCAGAACAACCATACTTGCATTCACTTTCCGATTGAAATGACACGTATCTATCGATTCAATAAAAATCTTTCTGATTGTACGTATAGTCTTTTCTGATTTTTGTTTTTCATAATAAGACCCCTCATTGGTGGCATCGATTATAAGCACCTCATCATTTACTTTTGTTAAGAATGATGATATCTCCCTTTTCGTTGCACTTGCATCAATCACTGCCGGTACTTGACGGTTAAAAACTGTAAACAAATTTATCAGCTCTTTAGACAGTGCAGAATTCAGCATTATAAAATTTATAAAATGCTTTCTCTCTATGCCATGTTCGCTAAGAATTGAAGCCAGAATCCCGGATGTCAGAATTGTAATACAGCTAATCCTGTCATTAATTCGTTTTATATTTTTAATATATTCTATAAAATATTTTGGATTCGATCCCTCTTTATTCATAAATATAAAATGTTTCTCATAAATCGGTATCTCCAAAATATCTTTTGGACATATCATACCAGTACTATCTGCATGTAAGAATTTATGGTTATACCATCCGGCAAGCTCAGGAATCGTCACAGTATTTTGACAATTTGCAAGCTCAGGAGCATATGTTTCATATAAGACTTTTTTTATACAAACCTCGGTATTTCTTGCATCAAATCTAATTCCGGCTTTTATGAAACTGCGATACAGCATGGTTTCTGTAACCTTCTTTATATCACCGATAATCCAGCATCCATTTGAAAATATAATCGCATAATTTGAAGACATTTCTTCTGTAAATGCAAATTTTATTCGCAGAACATTCCATGTCCCTGATACATTCTCAAAAAATCTTTTTGCCTCCACCGTTCCATCATCATATTGCTCAAGAAGGACTATCTCACCTCCTGAGCCTTGACTTAGATATTTCTGTGTACAACTTCGGCGTTTCTTCCTTTCAATATACTGGAATCGCTTTTCCATTTGCTCCGAGTAACTTTGTACCGAATTGTTCAACACATCAATTTGCCTTATGATCTGGTCGTGCTGAAATACATTTTTTGCCTCCATGTCTGTAGATTGGGTTGTAAAAGGTGTACTGAATCCCGCTTGGTTATAGTATTGGTTACACATATGATCTCTCCTTTTGTTTTTCTTTTTGGTCGACCTGTTGGTATAATACAAATTTTTCCATTTATTAACAGTAGTACACATTTTTTTGTCTTAAAAAAATTTACCCTCATCTACAGAACCTTCTACCAACACCTTCTTTCGAACACATGGTGATACAAAAAAAGAGAACAGCACATGGTTTTCATTTCCATGTCCTGTTCTCTTTTACTATTCTAAATCGAATACTTTAGCACATTTTTTTGTATGATCTTTTGCTGTATCATATTAAGGAAATCATTGTCTGTATCAAAATAAATGCTTGAACTAATTTCATTTCTTTGCTCAACGTAAAATGGTTTAATCCTCCACAAATTCTCTTCATGCATCCAGAAATTTTCTATCATATCTTTATTGTCATTATCGATATATCCTTTGATACACTTTGTCTTGGCTTCGTGCAAATTTTTTCGATTCATTTCCAATATTAATAAATCCATATTACATCTGAAAAGTTGTTTCCTCTTATTCTCCAATACAGAAAACAACTCCTCTTTTGAATAAATCTTTCTATATTCCGTATCCATGTAATTAACCAAGTCTTCATAATATCTCCCAAATACCTTTTTCACTTCTTTTACTACTTCTACATAAAGTTCAATAGCTTGTTGTTCCTGCTCTCTTTCCCACGGACCGCATTGTGACTCTTTCAATTCCGATTGAATTAATTTAATCATCAACGAGCGACTATATTCTCCCGGAATATCATTTAATTCATCTACTAATTTTATAATTTGACTTTCTATTCCCTCTCGACCCTCTCGCCTCTCTCGATCCTCTCGATTATCGTGGTAATTCTTCATATTCTTCATACTCATCTTATTCAACAAATTACAAATAAAATAATTCATACACTTGACACTTGATAAGTTAAATATTTTTTCAATAATAATACTACTTTCCGGCTTTCTGGTTAAAATTCCTGTTTCAAGTCCTTTATCTAATATCTCAAGGATTTTTCTATATGAATATTTACTATAGGTTGTTTCCGTCCTTATAAACAGCTTTCTAAATTCTTTAGATTCAAAATAGAATCTGACCACTTCGCTTCCGAATGAATTAATCATCTGACCTTTGCCAGTTCCAATCTCTTCTGTTTTAAATATGAAATTATATTTTCCCGGGTCTTTTTTCATATTTTTTATATTTTGTTTCATTTTATCATTTATATCTTTCTTGACCATATCAATATTTCCATTGTCTGCCTCTATATCCAAGAATAATTTTTCTTTGTCCCTTTTGTCTTGAATACACCTAAGATATAATTCGTTTATAATATCCAATTGACATTCATTTGAACTTAATACTCCATATATCATCCACATGTATATATGTCTATATCGAGGAATGATACTTGGATTATATGCTTCTGGTATCCTTAATCCACTTGCGCTTATCTGTTCCTTCGCCATTTCTTCATATTCTTCTTCTGAGATACCTTTTAACAATGTATGTACCAGGCTAGCATAATTTATCTCCCATAGTTTGATATTATCGATTTCTTCTTTACTACTCAAGTGATCGTGTTGTTTCATAATCTCATACTCCTTCTATATTGTGTCCCTTTTATAAAATTTTTTCTTTTTTATTTGATTATAACATTTAAATTTCAAATAAATCGATTTTCTTTTTTTATTTAGGACATTCACAACAACTTCTATCACAAGGTACACCTTCCGACACACTATAAAATAATCCTCTTTCATGTGTCGAAAGGTGTTATTTCACTTTTGGCATATATGCCACTACCCGTCGAAGCTTTTGATACGCTTATCCTTCCCGTTCGTACTTCTTTACAACACGGTAGAAGCTACTTGACGACATCTCTAATCTTCGCATTGCTTCTTTCGCCGTAAACTTATTTTCTTTCCACTGCTGGTACACCATCGGAAAATCATCCGGTATTTTTAACTTCGGTCTTCCCAAATGCTTACCTTTCATCTGGGCGGCTTCTATTCCCTCTCTCTGTCTCTGGCGTGTCGTATTTCGTTCATTCTCTGCTATACTTGCCAGGACTTCGATTAATATATTTTCCACCATTTGAATTATCCATTCCTGACCTTTCGGTACCTGTATCATTGACGTTGGCAAATCCAAGATCATCAGTCGTACATCGTGCTCCTGAAACCATCGTATCTCATTTTTTAAATCATTCTTATTTCTACTTAGTCTGTCGAGTGAGCATATGTACAATACATCACCTGCACGCAATCCCAATTGACCTTTCAATGCCTGATATCCCGGTCTTTCCATTGTTGCCCCGGATTGCTTATCCACAATAATCTGATCTTTTTCGACATACTCCTGTAACCTTAATATCTGACGATCCAAATGTTGTTCCTTACTGCTTACCCTTGCATAACCATATGTCTTACTCATACTTTCATTCCTCGTCGCTTAAAATTTCCAGTTCACCCGTCTTTCTCCTAAAAACATAAACATGATCTGACAGCTTATCTTCCTCGTCTACAAAATACTTATTCGTATTTTTAACACTTTTCTTTACAAGTTCCATATCAGGTATATCGTCCCATGCAAGCAACAATACCTCATCCACTGATGAAGGAAGTATCAGCAAATCGGATTCTTTTTTATTTGCCATATCCTGTAACAGATCTCCCCTTAACATCCCACTTGCTCCACGAAGTCCGGAACGGTTCAACAATACCCACAGTTCACTTTCCAAGCGTAAACCTACCAACTGCTCCATTACATTTTTGCAGGAAATAATTGCATAATCTGCCTTCGCAAAATTTTCATAAGCCACACTTATCAACTCATCCTTGGTGATCTTCCATTGCTCCAGAAGTCCAGATGTAATTGTCATCTTAAGATCTTCATCCTCTCGCAGATTCACTGTAAAAACAATCGCCAGATCCAATATCTTTTCATATACAATTTTCTCTTCCTTCAAACGTTCCTGATTCCATTCATAATTGATTACTTCTACATTTACCCCGGATTTCATAACTTCCCATGGTTCTATAACTTCATGAACACCCACTGCCCTTCGATCTCCTAATATCCCTGTTGCTACTTCTACGGCTGTCTTCATACCCTGTTGACGATAAAGATCATAGAATTCTCTTGTCCGAATCCTTGGTGTCAGATTCTTTCCTTCTTCTTTACACGTAAGCATCTCCACCTGTAAGTCATTATTCTTCAGGCTATTTTCTTCCTGAATCTCAATGCCTTCGCCCAGTGTATTCTTTAACTGCTCTCGGAAATATTCTTTAAATCCTTCGTAGCTCATGTTATTTTCTATCATTTTATTTTGCCTCCTACTTCATCTATTATCTGTAACTCTTTATACAATTCCATCCCATCATGAATACCCACACCATATGCAAGTCTTGAACATATATTGTTCTCTGCACATACCGAATTAACAATTTCTTCAATATCTTTAAATGCATCCTCTGATACCTTACTCTTAACCTTATTTACAAGCTCATATGTCGCTTTCATTGCTTTTTCGTACTCTTTACTGCGTATGAGCATCTTCTCTGAAATTGTATAAAATCTCCACTCTTCGAAAATTCCGGTCAAAAATTCCAGCTTATATTTCTTCCGTCTTCTCATTTACGCACATTCCTCCTGATATACGGTATCGAAAATGTTCTCGCTATTGATTTCACTCATGTCTGCTCCTATTTCATTCTTAATGGTTTCATCTGTAGATAATGCATTTCTGAATTCAGATTTCAGTGGCGCATACTTTAATGCTTTCTTAATGATCGTCTTCAACGCCATTGATTCGTAATTGGTTCTCCACGGACTAAACGAAGAATCAAAAGCTTTAGAATATTCTTTTGCAAAATCGTCCATAGCCGTTTTACTCATAACTTCGAATCCAAATCCTCCATTGGTCAGCTTAAATAATCCATAGAATAGTCTTATTTCTCCCCGTTCTCCTAATGTCGGTCTGTGATCCAGACACGGGTTTAGTCCCAATTCATATTCAAATTCATCATTCTCATAGACGGTATGAGCCGTTATAATCTGCATATTCGGATTCCGATAACTAAGGTCAATCAATCCCTTATATCCCAACTGGAACTGACACTCCATCTTGCCTTTATTATTGTATGGAATTAAAAATGCCTGTCCCAGTGGTGTATTCGGCTCTAATCCTAATTGCGCTGCATTCATCAATGCCGCTAAGAATGACATCGGAGTGCATTCATTCAGCTTCGGTGTTGTGTTCAATGCAGATAATGCCATCCTCGTAAATCGTTCCGGCGTGATCACTTCCGGCAGTGCTTTCTTGATCTGTGGTTCCATTACTTTTATCATGTCGGCAATGCTCATAGACTTTTTAAGTTTGGTTCCTGCCTTGGTATTTTCTACTTTTCTCGCTAATTCCTGTTTAATCTCGTCTGTTTTTCCTACTGTCATTTTGCTTCTCCTTTATCCATATAACAAAAAAGAGATGAGCCACTATCGACTCATCTCTTTCGCTACAATACAATTTTTATTTTATTCCCAGTGTTTTTTCTACTTCATCTGCGGATATCCATCCCTCTTCTCTCGCAGAATCTTCGCCCTTTTCTAACTCCGTCATTAATGCCAATGTCACTTTTATTTTTTCACAATCTTTCGAATCTGAAATTGTTTCCGCATTTTTCATTACAAACACTTCCTTTCAATCTTCTTAGTATAACAATTTCAATCTGATTTTACGATACAAATCCCCCTGTTTATTGCACAACATTTACGCCGCCCTCACAACAAAACGTCTGCTTATAGACGTTCTTTTAAATCTGTCATAAATCTCCGGTTCCTCTGCTTTCATTCGCTTACTATCCAGGTCAGTACGTTGACTTGCTTTCCAACTAATTCTGTAATTATCAGCTTTTGCTCTTTCCGCATTCCCCATCATCATTTTGATTTCCTGCTCAATAAGACTTACTTCTTTAGTCATCTTATCGATCAATTCTTTCAGTTCCCCTCTTCTTTCCAGTTGTTTCTGATATCCATTCAATTCTACGGTTTCATCTACCGGATCACTGAAATATTCCGCAAGCACTTTATCTGCAAGCTTTGAACCATCTGGTGCCGGAATCACTCCTGCCTGTACATGATTATTCCAGAAATCGTTTTCTAAATGAATCAAATTCTGAATCATCTCTTCATCCCGTTCCAGGCAGTATACCTTGAATTCTGTTCCGTAGATCAACACTGCAACATACCATCTATCTGCATTCATAACCGACATATAATGATAACACTGAATCTGATAGGAAAGAGGAATTTTATCATCTTCCCATTTATCAGCTGAAAATGGACTTGCAGTCTTACATTCCAATCCGGCATTCTCACCGACAATCATACGATCTACATCAGCAAGCATAAATGGATTTTCTTCATCATAGAACATGGCATTGGCTCTCCGTACTTTCTTCCCTGTTGTTTCCATAAATCTTCTCGCAACGTATTCTTCCAGATCCCGTCCTTCTCTCATAGCTTCGTTATCGAATTCTTCAATTTCATCCGTTCTTTTATCATTATACACTTGTATCGCTGTACGATATGGATTCAAACCACAGATTGCCCCTGCGTCTGATCCGCCGATGCCACCTTTTCGGTATTTCAGCCATTCTTTTTTACCCAAATTCAACGTTGATACTAATTTCTTCATACACACTTCTCCTTTACGCAATCTTCGCCTTCATATCAGACATGACATTTTCTACTGCCTGTTCCAGTTCATGTTCTTGTAAGCTAACAGCGTCTATCCACTTTTCATAGACCAACGATAAAAGGCTGGAAATCTCCATACAGTTTTTCAACTGCTCTGTTTCCAGCCTTTCACTTATATTCACTAACTCTTCATAAATGCGTATCATACAATCAATCTCATATGCATGATCGTAAATCTCCTGTTTTGACATCTGCATCATTCTGAATTTGAAAGATTTTAATTCTGCTGATATCTTCCAACAGAATCTCCTCTCTGCCCTGTTCCTGTCCATTTCTTCCTCCTATGCACTCAGCATCAGCTGATATGCTCTGTCGATCAACGGATTGCCATCTACTGTCTTTGCAAACATATTTTCCTTATAATTCCTGGTTCTGCGTAACGGATCCGCATGGGTAGCGAAATCACTGACCGCATTAATGAAACGGTATGCATTCTTTCCTACATCCTTCAGATCAGGTGCATCAAAATATCTCATCTTCATATCTTCCTGTAAGCGTTTCATATTTCTGAACTGTTGTGGTGTTGCACCGTCTTCTATTGGTAACAGGATTTCAATATAATCCATAACCTTTTTATCCGATAATGTAATCTTCCGAAGATTTTCAAATTCTTTTCCCAGTTCTTCCATATAACGGTCTGCAAGGAATAATGTGTTCTTGGCTTCTTCCATCTTATCTTTCACGTTTCCTGTATGATTCATAGACCATGATCTCTTTGCTGTCTGTAACGCAAGATTCAGTGTATTGCAACAAACCACACGGATTGGTGTAATAGCTACCTTTACTGCACCTGAGCCATCATGCGTGTTGGAAAACAGCAGATACGGACTGATTCTCTCCCCGGAAATAATGTATTCGTGTGGCAAATGCGCCAGTAACCAGACACTTTTTCCACCCTGTAAAGAACCGGCTGTTTCGTATCGTACACCTTCGCCTAACAATGCATCTGTAAATGAGAACGCTTCTTCGTTCTGGACGATCTTATATCTATCTGTAACCACACCTAATACCTTACGGTCACTATCTCTGACATTTGCCTTATATCCCTGCACCAGTTCATTCTGACCCGTATATACCGGCTCCTGTACTACATGCCAGTCTAATCCTGCCAAAATCAACGCATCCTTCGATGTCGGTGCTTCCTGTACCTTTGTCCCTAATCCGTGCCACGGTGTCTCTCTTACATAAAACATACTTTCTAAATTTGCTGCCATAATAATTCCTCCTAAATTTCATTTTTAATTTTTCTTAGTTGTCTGAATCACATACTTCTTTGATAATGGTTGCCGCTAAACCTAATGCTGCTAATAAAATCTTGTCCATATTTTACTCACTCCCTTCTGGATTTTTGTATAAAATAAGACAGAACCCGTTATGGATTCTGCCTTGGTTTAATTGTTTATCATTATTATAATATACAATTGAAATTATTGACTTTTACTTTATAATATCAATCATGCATATCTCAAATGCCGTATTAAGATACCCAATATTTTTCATTTACATATGTTGCATTATCTGTTATTTCATCTATAACATTCCAGCCTGACGGTATTGATCTTGTAATTGTAAAAGATTCTGCATCATCCCAAATTAACGTAAATATCAATCCCTCACCATAATCAATGGTTACTGTTCGACTGTCTTTTATTGTTCCTTTCATTCCACCGCCTACGCCTCCAAGTATTCCCGGATTTTCCTGAGTACCCATTGCAAAATATATGCTATCTCCTTCTTTCCACACATCTATAAGACCGGATTCAGCATCACTTCCACATTGATATGCTCCTTCCATTCCGATAAATGAATTTACACTGTCTGAATTATTCGTCTCCTGACCATCTGTTGAATCTGATGTTCCATTCACTTCATCTTCAACTTTTTTAATTAATTCAACATTTTTCTTTTCAAATGAATTAAGTTCATCTTCTTTGAACTGATCTGCCGATACTCTTTCTCTATACCAATATTTATTTTCAAAGTATTGTTTCAGATTTTCATCGGTAAAGATATATCCATGCCTTGCATAAATTTCATTTCTTCCAATATTCATTTCATCAACATCAACTTTTCGTATTTCATCTTCTGATAAATACTTATTGGCACTATCTGGGAAAACAAATTCTTTCGCTATGTCTTCTTTAAGTTTTTTTACATCTTTTTCCGTAAGTGCTAGATAAGAAAGTTGCACAACTTTATCTGTATCCACATTGCAGAAACATACAACCTGTTCCTTCTTTTCATAATTTATAGCATATAATCCTTCAGCAGAAGGTGTCGTTTCTGGATATGCATCTTTTAATTTTTTCTCGGCTTCTTCTTTCGACATTCCTAGTTTTACACCATGAAATGATGGAGATGTTTTCTCATCTCCCCCTATATGAATAAGTTTAACTTTTCCCTTTTTCATTGATATGTTTATAGCAAGATCCGATGTTACATATTCATCTTTTTCCACCTTAGGTATACCAATTTTTTTTATTTCATCTTCAGATTTCCCGATTAAATCTTCAAAATCTTGATTAGAAAAATCTTTAATTTCTTTTGTCTTTTTTTTCTTTTTACTTACTGATGTTGTCTTCTGTTGCGTATTTTTTTGTTTATTGGTATTAACACCATACGTAACACCAACACTTACAACAACTATAACACCTATTATTGCTCCAACAATAATTTTCTTTTTATTTTTCTTATTATTCTTTTTTTCTTGCTGATTTACCTGTTCATGCTTTACATTATTTCTTACTATTTCTTTTCCACAATTAGGACATATTTTCCACTCGTCCTTTACTTCTGCGCCACAATTTCTACAAAACATTTTTCACCCAGCCTTTCTATTTTTAATTTCAATATTTCATAAATAAAGAAGACTTTCTATACTATTCCGATAGAACTTATTTTTCGATCAATTTTCTCAAATAAATCTAATTTCTAGTACAGAAAGCCTTTATACACTAGAATTGAAATCTTTTGATTCTGATTTCGTTTTACTTCACATCAATAGAGTTTATTGACTTTTACTTTTCACGTCATTATAAGAAACAGAACTTACATCCCCTAACGATAAACCATTTTCCTGTAAATTCTGTTCAAATTTATCCAGATCATCATTAAAAATGTCTTCAATTAATCCATTTTCTCGAAGTTTCTGGTCAAATTCTTTTGTTGGATTTCGCCTTTCCCCATCAATCATTAACGTAAATTCATCATCATCTACTGAATAATTTATTATTGTCAATTCTCCGCTTGGGGTTTCATAATCCAAATATATCCTAAAATCATTATCACTAAAATCATATGTAAAAGTTCCATCATTCTCTATATCACTTCCCCCTAATGCAGATGCAACATAATACCCTGCATCTGCATCATAAAAACTAACAAATTCATTTTCTTCAACATATTTTATCTCCCACATATGTTTGTAATTAAATGAATAACTGTCATCTGATTTTATTTCATCTGTGAATTGACACAGCGTATTTATTGTATTTTGTGCTTCTTTATTCGCTTTCATTAATCTAACCGCCACAAAAACGCCCAAAACTACCACTACTGCAATCACAATTATAAATATTCTTTTCTTTTTCGATTTTGTTTTCTGCCCCTTAGTTGTTATATTATTTGCATAGTCGTAGCTACTTCCTGATGCGTTCTGATTATTTGTCATTTCATTTTCTTCACTCTTGACATTCTTCCCACAATTCGGGCAAAATTTTTCAGATCCTTTAATCTCTTTTCCACAATATTTACAAAACACTTTCCCACCTCTTCCTATTTTTACTACTCATATTTTATTTTCACCATCAATTCAAAGTAGCATTTCCATCCGAATCCAAAACTAATGTTGCTCCATTTACATCACAATCTTTAAAACTTAAACCATAGTACTCATATTGTGCGCCATCCATATCTCGAATAGCAAAATCCCAATCCAGATCATTTGCTGTAATTGTAAAAGTCACATTCATTGAATTGCCATTATATAAGATATTATCTCCCAAAACATCTTCTTCCCAATCATCTGTATCCGTCTCAGAAGCATACAATTCATATATATCTATTCCCGTGTGATTTACAACTGTCAGATTAAATTTCATAACTTGGGTGTCTGTATTTTGTACTGCACTTGTTGAATTCGATCCTGAAGAATCATCTCCAAATATCCATACAATGGCAACCAGTGCTACAAGTACTGCAATAATAGCTATTATTACTTTTTTTAACTTAGATTTACTCTTTTTCGGCGGTACAACAGTATTAAAATTATCTGTATACACATTTTTTCTTCGAATATTTTCTTGCCTATTAACATTATTTTCATGTACATCAACAGGTGTCCCACAGTATGAGCAAAATTTTTCAGTATCCTTTATCTCTTTTCCACAGTTTTTACAAAACACATTACTTTCCCTCTTATTTCGTCAATTTAAATGTTCCATCAAACATACTTCCTGTCACAACAATTTTTCCATCTTCAAATGTTATAATACCTCTTGGCTCACCAGTAGTTTCATCAATAATTGCTACCGTTCCATCTCCACCTTGTGTATACAATATTCCATTTATTATTGATCCACCGTTATAAGAAACATACATTTCTGCAATATCCGATCCACCCGGAATATTATCGTTATCAAAATCCGTAGCTTGTTTATAAATAACAATCGAGTCATCACTGTTTTTATATGTTCCTTCAAAATTTGTAGTTATAACATCTGTACCACTAATCTTTCTAAAATTTCCCCAAGGTTGTCCTACGCCTGATGAAATTTCAAATCCCCCATCTTCTCTTTTTTCAATTCCGTGTTTTGTAGGATCATCACTCCAAATGCTTTCAATGTTATTTTCATCATCAAAATTTCCAGAACACTCTGTTGCCGTATCTGCAATCGAACCGTCCGCTAAATAATACGTATATGCATATTCATATCCTACCTCTGCAATAACTAAACGTTCTCCTGTATCACTATCATAATATGTTCCACCTATGCCTGGATAATCTGTAAAGATTGCATCCGGGTCTTCATATCCACTCAAATCAAAGTCTAAATTAATCATAATTGTACGTATCTTGTTCTGTGCAGTTTTTATTTCAATTTCTATTTTTTTATCAATATTTCCATAAATATCTCCACCTTCATCTGTTCCTATTAAAGGATATGTATCTCCAAATGCTTTTTCAATTTTCTCTCTTTCATCTCCTATCTTAATTCCGTGAAATTCACTTTTGCATTCACTATTCATTGAAATACTACTTACCGCATCGTCCTTCATTTCAATTACAATTGATCCGTCCTCATTTTCATACTTTCCAGAATTATTCTTTTTAAATCCAATCTTTTCTAATTCTTTTCCTGACTTATCAAAATACTGCTCTACATCTATATTATCTGTTTTCGTATCTGCCTTTGCTTTTGTATCTGTTTTCTTATCCTGTGCAGTATTCTTTTTCTCTTCCTGTTTTTCACTTGGATCTACCGGTGCTTCATCTTTCACTTGAGAATATATTCCAATTCCGATAATTACTAGCATTGCAGCAATTCCTATTATTTTTCCAACGGTAAACTGTTTTCTTGTTTTCACTTTGTGTGATTGTTTTACAGATTGATTATTTTCTTCATTGCTTTGTCCTTTTTCTATTCTCTGTTCATCTAATTTTTGTTCATCTACTTTTCTCTCTTCTTCCTCATTATTTTCGATTTTTTCCCCGCAATATGGGCAAAATTTTTCTTTTCCTTTTATTTCTTTTCCACACTTTTTGCAATACATATTTTTCCCTCTTATTTCTCTTCTGAATTATTACCGGATAATGCTACTAATATAAATGCAATTATAATTACTGCTATAACAACTCCTATTACTCCTCCAAGTTTATATCCCGTCATTACCATAGCACAAATCACTAAAATTGCACGCATCGTGAGCAAAACATTACATATCTTATCTGTATTTTCTTTTTCTTTCTTTACCATATTATTAAACTCAGTTTGATGAGCAATATTTCCAGTTGCTCTTCCACAATAAGGACAAAATGCTGCTCCATCCGCAATTTCTCTTCCACATTTTTGACATATCATCCTATTATTTCTCCTTTAAAACATATCATGAATTAAAACAAATGCCGTCCCAATTATTACAACAGCAGCTTCTATTTTTTCTCGCTTTAAATATTTTTCTTTCTTTTTGCTCTCAGCATCTTCATTCTGTCCATTCGTACTACTTTGTCCATGAACTTCAGCCCCACAATATGGGCAAAAACGACTTTCATCTTCTATTTTTTTACCACATTGTACACAAAACATATGAATCCTCCTTTCTAAAATGTCTTATGAATGACATCTACATAATTTTGTATTAAAATCTTCCCTTCTTTATCATCGTTATTTTTTTCACTTTCTTCTATTGCTTCATTTAAATATGCTGGTACATATTTTTCTTGTTTAAAATACAATCTACAGCATTTATACCCTACAAAAAAGCAAAACACAACCACTTCCACAATGGCTGCTATAATTCCATTTCCAAATCCTTCCTTCACCCATGCAATTATTCCTACCACTAACGCTGCGCAGAGCATCCATTTACCATATCCTAGCACCATTCGGTCAAGCATTTCATCTGATTCTGTTTCTAATTCACTATACTTTCCGTATGCTACTGGATCGACCTTTTTAAATTTTTCAAAACTATTTTCAAGAACCATGCTTACATAGTCTGCGTACTCTTGTTGCGAACTAAAGTGCTCCATCTTTTTATTGTCTTCCTCTGGTAATCCCTGAAGTTGTGAAAGCAATACCAAATAATTCGTTTCTCTTTCATCTTTTTCAACCCTAATTCCTGTTGATATATATTTTACAAATTTATAAAACGCTTCTGCCTTTGTTTCAGTCGGCATCGTTATGTAGCATTGTCCTAAATATACATAATTTTTGTATAATCTAATTTGCGTTGTAAACCCATAGTTGCAATTATTATAAATAATCCCCTTTTCAGCAATCACAAGTCTTTCATCAGGAAAGATCAAGTGCACTAATTCTCTTTCTTCTAGAACGGTTCCTATTACATTTTTTATTGATTCTATCCTTTTGTCTCCTACAACCGGATTTGTTTTTATTATTTCTGTCTTATCAAATACCCCCTCCAGATATAATGTTGTTCCTTCTTTTACTCTTTCACCTAATTTTGTCTCATATAATTCATCAACTGCACCAGTTCTCGCTTGTATTTCTTTATAAAATGTAAATTTTTCTATTCTATGCGCGTCAGCTTCCATGCTCTTTCTTGCTTCATATTGATTAAAACGCTTTCCACATGTATTACATATCCAATATTCATGTGTCTTACTATGTACTCCCGTTCCACAAGCTCCACAAAGAATTCCTATCGGTCCTAATAATATAGATCCGCAGCAAGCATTGCTAAAGCTAAATGATTTCCCATGAGTTTCAGTTGTCGCAATAAATTGACAATTCTCACTTCCACAATTTGGACATTTCATCAATCGTTCCCCCTATTAATAATTTCATTGCCGGTATTTCCAAAACCATAATACCTATGCCACACAAAATTCCTGTTATTAATCTAAGCCTTTGATTCGACATTCTCCATTTCAAATACTGACTTCCACCATCAATCACTAAAGGTATACATAATAAAATTGCAATTTCCCAGTTTATGATTTTTAAAAAGTAAATCAATATCCCCATCAAATATCCAATTACAAGCCCCGTGCATCTTGCACATAACGGAAACTGATAACCTTTGTAAAAAAAGCTTCTCTCCGGCATTTGATGGCAACCCAATCTGGCTCCTATATTCATAAGTTTTATCCATATTTTCAGTTTCATTTTTCAGTTTTCATCTTTTCATCATATTCATACATACTATAGTAAAAATTATACGACAATGAATGGTATTTTATAACGTGTTATCGAATATTATTAACGATATATTCCATTAGTCTATTTTAACTTTATCTCATTTCTCGTAGTACACATATCTTTTTACGTGAAAATTAAGACAGAATCCGTAAAGGATTCTTTCTTAATCACAATATCAAAATTACATACTTATTCAAAAATCACTTAATCTCTTGTCCGCATTCCGGACAGAACACCATGGTTTTGTCTATTTTAGCTCCACATTTTGAACAATTTACTTTTTCTGGCATATCTTGTTTTTCAAGCACTACACTACCACAATTAGGGCAAAATTTAATTTCTTCATTCAATTCATAACCACATTGACTACATACTATTTTTTCCTGTATTGTCTCTTCCTTCTTCTCCACAACAGGTGTTCCACATACCGGACAAAATCGTGTTCCTTCTTCTAGTTCATACCCACATTCTTTACATTTCAAGACTTCTTCTTTCTCTTCTTCTACTTTCTTTCCACAATTCGGACAAAACTGCGTTCCTTCTTCTAATTCATACCCACACTCTTTACATATTAATTTTATCAATTCACATCCGTTCTCATCACACCTTTGTTCTTTTTTCTCTGGTATCTTTTTCCCACATATCATGCAAAATATGCCCCCTTTTTCTAAGGTTGCTCCGCAGCTTGGACATATCGCCACATCTTCGCTTTGGTTCATTGACATGTCCTTCGACTTTTCTTCTTTAAAATTATTAATCACCTTTGGCAATATATTAGCCGGTAATTTTGTTATAAAACTTTCGTATGCCATAAATTCATAATTGTCAATATTGGTATGAATATATACATCTACCGGATATAATAATTTTGAAATATTTTGACTTTTTTCAAGTGTAATATTACTAATATCAGTTATAGGTATGGCAATTGTTTTATCCAGTGCCGTAATTAAATTTAAACTTAATCTTCCTCGTCTTATAAAAAATACATTTCGATCAGTTATTACCAAATAACTTCTTAACCCATTTTTTCGTGCACCATTAGAAAATACTCTTCCTATATTTTTTTCAAATATTTCCACAAATCCTTGCACTGTCTCATCTTCTGTTAGTAGTTCCTGTAAATCTTTTGCAATTTCCTTCCCACCTAAAGTAAAAAAAGAAGGATTATCTACACTCTTTAACTGTTTCAATATTGTTCCTTTATCCATTTTTCTACCTCATTCCTTCTATACATCTATAAACTCAATTTCTTTTTTACATTTTTATTTTCTCGTTAAAATTATACGACAATAAATATTATTTTACAACGTTTTATCGAATATTATTAACGATATATTTATAGATTGGCGGTGAAATATTGTTTAAGGTTTTAGAGCGTATCACATACTACAGAACCCAAAAAGGATGGACGGAATATCAACTTGCGGAAGAGTCCGGTTTAACCCAATCAACGATTTCCTCATGGTACCGTAAGAACATGGTCCCTTCTATTCCTTCATTAGAGAAAATATGTACAGCTTTTGGCATTACCTTATCCCAATTTTTTTCTACAGAAGAAACTTCATTTTCCCTTACACCACTTCAAAAAGATCTATTAGAAGCATCCGGACATCTTACAGAACCACAGCAACAAGCTTTAATAGAATTTTTTAAGCTTCTTTAAAAGACAGAAGAGTTGCCCATAACAGGCAACTCTTCTAATATTATATCTTCGTTTCGTCTTTTCAATTACAATTAAGATTTATCGTAAATGGTTTTACAAGTATTTTTTCCATATATTCAGCATATGACATATCACGCTTTGTATAAAACACATTTTCGCTTGTGATATCTTCTATGTAATATCCTTCTTTACGTCCATTCTGCAATTCATCAAATTTATCTTTTGCAAATGCTTTCGCTTTCTCAAAATCTTTCTCACCCTTTACCTTATAATGCGGTGTATACCTTCTGGCATTCCGTGCCTGATACCAATTGTTGTATACTCCATATCCTTTTGTTCCCGCTACACCATAGTATTTTCTCATGATTGTGATCCTCCTTATATTCATTCTTTATTCGTATGTATTGTTATCTGTTATTTTTTATTCTTAATTAACGTTATGCTATTGTCACCATAAGCTGATTCAATGATTCCATAGTGTAAACGGTCTTATCGGTATTCCCATCTGTTCCGCAGCTTCTCTTTTCATCATTCTCTGATAAAAATAATCTGTCCACTCGATTTCTTCAACATAGCATGAATTTTCAATCCCATGCATCTTTCTATATTCATCTTCCGCATATGCTTTAGCTTCTTCAAAATTTGTAAATTTTTTCTTTTTATTATCACTGTATCCATCACATTCCACTCTTGCTTTATCCCATGTAGTAAACACTCCATATCCCTCCCATCTTACTACCGCATAATACCACTCTACCTTCTTATGCTTTTTTACATATTTCTTCATATATACAAGCTCCTTTCATAATTCGATTTTATTCTCATGTAATAACAACTGTTATTTCTTACCATTAACTAACATCTATATGTTACCTGCAGGCTAACCAACACAGATTTTTATAGGACAAAAAAGACACTTTCCCGAGATAACCATACGGTCATCTCGGTTAGTATCAATAATCCTGTAAATCTCTGTTATGGTTACCTGCCACAAATATTGCCATTTTCCTTATATAACTGTCTTCATCCACTCTATAAAAGCCTTCTATTATCAATCTCTACTGCTCTTCTTATTATTCCCTTTACATTCATCTCTCTTCTATCTGTCTGTATATCCCTTATCCTCTATTCCTAGCGCAGTGTGCGTAGCATCTATACCTATACTTTCCATAATATACATATCTATATACTCTATTATATATATGTTACTGACTTTTACTTTTATTTAAGAACAAAAAACATCTATACATACTAATAATGAAATTCAAATGAAGGGAGTAACTAAAATGTCAAAAAGAATGAAGCATTCAAAAACAGTTAAAATACGATTTACCAATCCAGAGTATCAAGCCGTTAAGATTACAGCGTATAAAAAAGGTTATTCTATACCAGAACTATTACGAGTTCTTTGTACTACTGCCGGTGCTGAATCCGATCCTCTGCTCAATCCTAAAACAATCAAGATCATTCAAAATCACACACTATGTCAAATATGGAATTATATACAGTTCTGGGAAATTCCTGAAGATGTGAAACAAGAAATCAGAAGGGAGATTACACGCTATGTCTAATGTAATAATAAAAATCGTCAATGATGACTATACCAATGACAGTTCTATAGCAAATATGATCCATTACATTTATCGAACCAAAAACTGTAAAAGTAAACAAACCGAAGCTCTTCCTATTCATGCCTATGGAATACTTACTGTTCCGCCAACCTACACAAGCCTGATTAACGACTTTCAAGCCGTTTACATATCCGCCAATCCTGAAAACTCATCCCGGCATATTTGGCACGTGATTTTTTCATATAACCGTAGTAAGATAAGCAAAAAATTTCGCAATTGTATTGATGTCATTGCCGGATCAATTGGACTTGTTTATCCGACTTGCTATGCCTATCATTTTGACAGTAAACATGTGCACTGCCATATGGTAATCTCAGCAACACCTTTTCTACCTACACCTGAACCTCTAACAGGTATGAATCTTGCCAACTATATTACAATAAAAATGAATTCTAGTGGTTTTACATTTGATATTAACGATGAAGGGGGATTTCTCAATGTTTGAAAATTTTGATGATATTTTGAATGTAGATGATGTAGCGAAAGCACTTAAGATTGGAACTTCACAAGCCTACAAATTAGTCCGCTCTGGGAAAATCCAGGCATTTAAAGAAGGACGTGCATGGAAAATAGCTAAACTAGCTCTGATTAATTACATTATGAACCAACAATAAAACAACTCAAAAGGGTATCACCCAGAAGGTGATACCCTTTCGCTTTAATCTGTCAAAATATTCTTCTGATCATTCATCCAAATTCAGTTGTGATATGTTATGCTCATGCAACCACTCTTTCATTGCATCAAAACGCAAATCAAGAAGATACTCGTAAAACGCTTGATTCCTGCCTGATTCACGTAAGTATTGCCAACGCTTACGATAATCTGGAATATCAATATTGTATTCCTCTATAAACCATCGTAATCCCTTCTCCTTGGAGCACAACTCCATATCATACGGGAAAATCCATACTTTACCTTCCTCTTGTTGGCTTATAGCCTCCAGATTTTCAAGCAAAATACATTTTCCCGTTTCCTTATCATAGCACATAACTTCCTCTGCACGGATAAGATTCATAATTTCTGACAAATTTTCTTTTTCAATTTTTTCTTTTTTTGCCATTTTGTTTTCCTCCTTTTTAATAATGGAGGATGTAAAAAACAATTTTGACATTTATTTTCTTTGAATAGTTAATTTTTTGATTCGGTTTTTTTCATCCCCGACATCATGAGGATATCACTTTTCCTATCATTTGACAACCTTTTTTACTTTATATTTCTATCTTCGTCACTTTGAAAATCTTCAAAACAAAATATTATTTTCTTATTTTTCTTTTTTTATCTCTTTGTGCACTTTCACAACACATCAACTCTTCCATACACTCATCTAATATATTGCATAGCATCTGAATAACAAGACCATCTCATTTATGAATTTCGACTTTCCACTTACCTGTAAGTGCTTCACCATCTATATAACAAGAGAACATTGCATAACAACTGACTTTCGGTTATATAGCAATGCTCCCTTGTCAAGAATTGAAAAATTCTCCAGTACTATGTACTGAAAATAACTATTAAATTTTGTCTCCACGAAATTTCCGATTGTCTCCACATTGTCTCCATTTGAATGTGAAAATACATCAAAAAGCACGAATTTATGATACATTAGCATCAATTTTGATTTTGCTTACAATCCCCTGAAAACGCCCTATTTCCAAGTAAAATCCGGTGTCCCCTCAAGGTCATACGGGGTAGCCTGATATACATAATAATTCAACCAATTCGTATACAGGTTATTCGCTGTCGCTCTCCATGTAAGCAGCGGTCCTTTCTCCGGATCATCATCCCGATAATAATTCTTCGGAAGTTCGATCGGAAGTCCCTTACTTTTGTCCCGTTTATACTCACCGTCCAATGTTATACGGTCATATTCCGGATGTCCCATCACAAAAATCTGGCGCCCATTCTGTGCCATGGCAAGGAACAGACCTACTTCGTCAGATTCCGCCAGAACCGTAATCCTCTCATCCGCATGCACTTTATCCAGTGGTGTCTCTGTATGACGGGAATGTGGTGCCAGAAATACATCATCAAATCCACGTACCAGCGGAATTTTCCGGTTCAGCACTTTATGCCAGAAGAGACCGAACGCCTTCTTATCTAACTGGACCTTGTCAATTCCGTAATGATAATACATGCCTGCCTGCGCTCCCCAGCAAAGATGCAGTGTGGATACTACATTCGTCTTGGTCCAGTCCATAATACGGGTCAGTTCATCCCAGTAATCCACTTCTTCGAACGGCATCTGCTCTACCGGTGCTCCGGTAATGATAAATCCGTCAAATTTTTTATCCTTGATCTCATCAAATTTCTGATAGAATTTGTTCAGGTGACTCATTGAAGTGTTCTTCGACTGATGTGAAGCAACCGCAACAAATGTCACATCTACCTGAAGCGGTGTATTAGACAACGAACGTAATATCTGCAGTTCTGTCTCCTCTTTTAATGGCATCAGGTTCAGAAGTCCGATCTTGATCGGACGGATATCCTGATGCATTGCACGGTGTTCATCCATCACAAATATATTTTCACTCTCTAATATCTCCTTGACCGGGAGATCATTCTGCACTCTGATCGGCATAATTTATTCCTCTTTTTCCTTTTTATTTTCTTTTGTCTTCTGTTCTTCATTCTCGGTCATATTATCTTTTTTCTGAAAATATGTCCCATCATTATCTACATAACTATCTCCGTTATAGCATTCTGACTCTGTCGGCAATTTCTTTTTCTCCAACTGATTATCCAGAAGGAGTTTTACAATATAATAAATGACTGCAAACGCCGGCACTCCGAATAACATTCCGAGAATTCCAAATAAGCCTCCTCCGAGAAGGATCGATACGATTACCCAGAATGCGGACAGCCCGGTAGAATTTCCAAGAATCTTCGGTCCCAGTATATTTCCGTCAAACTGCTGCAGCAACAAGATGAAAATCAGGAAATAGACTCCTTTCATCGGATCTGCAAGTGCGATCAGAACCGCACTCGGAATTGCTCCGATATATGGTCCGAAGAACGGAATTACATTCGTCATACCCACGATCACGCTGACAAGCATTGCATACGGCATATTCAAAAGTGATGTACCAATAAAGCACAGGATTCCGATAATGATAGAATCAATGATCTTACCAATGATAAATCCCCCGAATATCTCATTTGTCTTTACTGCAATATGAATCAACAGGTTGGCACGTTCTGTCGGAAAGATCGCATATGTCGCTTTCTTACTCTGATTAATAAATGTCTCTTTGCCGAACAAAATATACACAGATACGATCACTCCGATTACTGCATGGAACAATTCCATAACCAGTGTATATAATCCAACCGTCAGATGGGTCATCACTTCATTTACTTTGTTCAGAAGATCCGTACGCATCCAGTTCTGAAGACTTGTAGATGCCTCGTTCATCGCATTCTTCAACATTGTCGTCATCGCCGAATCATCCAGTTGTATATGATTCATCTGCTTCACCAGCTGGTTGATCTGAGCCGGAAGCGTAAAGATCAGATTCCGGATACTTGTGATCAGTTCCGGGATCAGCATATTGATAAGCGTTGTTACAATGGTGATCAGTACGACCAATGCCAGAATCACTCCTGCACATCTTGATACCGTCTTCGCTTTTTCTTTCTTCTTCATATGCTTTTCCAAAACCGGCACCAGATATGCATCTACCGTTCTCACGATCGGATTCAACAGATATGCAATTCCGCATCCATACAGCACCGGCTTCAGGATAGACAGTATCTTTAATACCGTATCTGAAATTGCTGTCACACGCAGCATTGCAAAATAGACCAGAATACATGCAACGATCACCAGGAAATATGTCATTCCGCGGTTGAACTGCTGCCTTAATTTGGATGGACCCTTTCTCCCAAAACTGGGACGGTCTTTATAATATGTATTTTCTTCTTTGCTCATAAACTCCTCTTCTTCCCTGCCTGTTTCGCATATAAAATCATTATACCCTTGCCGTAAATTTACGTCAACCGACAAAAAAGGATCAGAACAATTGTTTCTATAAAACTTTTATAAAAACTTATGTTCTGATCTTTTTTATTTCTGCCCCGGCCGCTCTATCCGTTAAAGCCGGTATCCGGCATCTGTCTTATCTTATGCACATCCACACTTGAATGTTGCACACTCTGTCTCGCCGCAATGACAGGCATTTCCGCCTTCTACACTGATCTTTCCGGCGTGACACTGACATTCTTTATTATACATGCAGTCTGTTGCCTTACAGTCTACGCTGCTCTTTGCCGATGCCTCTTTCCCCTCCATATCCGAGTATGCATCCGCATAGGCGCTTCCGCCTTTTCTCTCTTCAAAGCTGTCACAGCTTGTCTCAGCAGCTTTCTTTGCAGAATTTCCTCCTACCACGATACTGTCAAGATTACAGTAATAATTCTGATTGTGTGTACAAGTCTGTACGGTACATCGTAAATCTGGCATAATATATCCTCCTTTCAAATACAAGATATATTATGCCAGTTCTTTTTATTTCTTATACATTTGCAAAAATAAATTAGTTTTCTTCTTTTACAACTTCTCGTCTTTCTCTTGTTGCGATTTCTTCTGCAACAGATGCTACGAACGCATCCAGACTCTTCTGGCCTTCATCTCCTGCAAATCTGCTTCTTACGGATACCAGATTTTCTTCTTCTTCTTTTGCTCCTACTACAAGCATGTATGGAATCTTCTGCATCTGAGCCTCACGGATCTTATAACCGATCTTTTCCGCACGTGTATCAATCTCTGCACGGATACCTGCCGCATTTAATGTCTCCAGTACTTTCTGTCCGTATTCCAGATGTTTATCCGAGATTGGAAGCACCTTAACCTGTACCGGTGCGAGCCATGTAGGGAATGCTCCCGCAAAATGTTCGATCAGGATTCCGATGAATCTCTCGATGGATCCAAATGCTACACGGTGGATCATGATCGGACGGTGTTTCTCTCCGTCTGCACCTGTATATTCCAGTTCAAATCTCTGTGGAAGCTGCATATCAAGCTGAATTGTTCCGCACTGCCATGTTCTTCCGATAGAGTCTGTCAGATGGAAATCAATCTTTGGTCCGTAGAATGCTCCGTCTCCTTCATTTACTACATAATCAAGACCAAGATCATTCAGTGCGCCGCGAAGACCTTCTGTTGCAAGTTCCCAATCTTCGTCACTTCCCATACTGTCTTCCGGACGTGTAGAAAGTTCTACATGATACTTGAATCCGAACAGCTGATATACTTCATCGATCAGTGCTACAACACCTTTGATCTCATCACGGATCTGTTCCGGCATCATAAAGATATGTGCATCATCCTGTGTAAAGCAGCGCACACGCATCAGACCATGTAACTGTCCTGATTTTTCATGACGGTGAACCAGTCCAAGCTCTCCGACACGAAGCGGGAGATCTTTATATGAACGTGGCTCAGCTTTATATACGAGCATTCCACCCGGACAGTTCATTGGCTTGATTGCAAAGTCCTCTCCGTCAATCTGTGTTGTATACATATTTTCTTTATAGTGATCCCAGTGACCGGATGTCTCCCAGAGGTGTCTGCTTAAGATTACCGGCGTAGATACTTCTACATAACCTGCTTTTTTGTGAAGTTCTCTCCAGTAATCAAGCAATGTATTCTTAAGCACCATTCCCTTTGGAAGGAAGAACGGGAATCCCGGACCTTCTTCGCACATCATGAAAAGTCCAAGTTCTTTGCCAAGTTTTCTGTGGTCACGTTTTTTTGCTTCTTCAAGCATTGTCAGATATTCATCTAACTGTGCTTTCTTAGGATAAGAGATACCGTAGATTCTTGTGAGCATCTTGTTCTTCTCGCTGCCTCTCCAGTAAGCACCTGCAAGGCTTGTAAGCTTGAATGCTTTTACCGGCTTTGTTGTCATCAGGTGTGGTCCGGCACATAAATCAACGAATTCTCCCTGCTGATAAAAGCTGATCTCTTCTCCTTCCGGAAGGTCTTCGATCAATTCAACTTTATATGGTTCATCTTTTTCTTTGAAATATGCGATTGCATCTTCTCTTGTCTTTGTAAATCGTTCGATCGGACGATCTTCTTCATCTCTTTTTCAATCTTTTCGAGATCTTCTGCTGCGAATGGTGTCTCACGGTCTATATCATAGTAGAATCCATTCTCGATCGACGGTCCGATCGCAAGCTTTGTATCCGGATACAGACGTTTGATTGCCTGTGCCATAATATGAGATGTGGTATGCCAGAAAGCACCCTTTCCTTCTTCGTTATCAAATGTAAGTATCTCCAGTTCACAATCTTCATCCACAACATGTCTGAGATCTACTACTTCACCATTTACTCTTGCGGAAGTTGCCACCCTTGCCAGACCTTCGCTGATATCTTTTGTAATATCCAGTACTGACATACTTCCTTCATACTCTTTGAAAGATCCATCTTTTAATGTGATTTTCATAATTATCATGTCCTCTCTTTTTGTTTTTTACATAGTGATAAAAAAAGTCCCTTACAGGCAATTGCTGTAAGGGACGAATTATCTCGCGGTTCCACCCTGTTTGAACTGACACTTCAAATTCTCTACTTTCAAGACTTCTTATGTCAGAACCTCTTAATTATGACGATAACGGAATCACCGGACTGTTTTTCAGCCACTCAGAGGTAGTTTTCAGAAGGTTCCAAAATAAGAAGCTTTCAGCCTGTGGCTTCTCTCTCTGGTATTTCTTTCCCAGCTTACTCTTCTCTTCAACGTGTTTTCATACGCTCTCATTATAACACGAGGTTTTACTTTGTCAATATTTTTTCAACCACAGTTTCCAGACTGCAAAACATTCCCGCACAAAATAATTCGGAAATAATAACGGATGGCAGCTCGCCGCTATCGGAAACGGATTCTTAAATCCTGCATGTTTTGCATACCTGCATCCGCGGTATACATGAAAATTATTCGAGACGATCCCGACCGGTGTATCCGCATCTTCAATAAGTTTTCCGGAAAATTTCAGATTCTCCAGTGTATTTACCGACGCATCTTCCTGCACGATCCGTCCAGAGTCAATCCCGGCATTCTCCAGATACTGTGCCATCGCATATGCTTCTGTGACTTCTTCACCTTTCCCCTGTCCGCCGGAGACGATCACATGCACATCCGGATGTTCTGTCAGATAGGCTAATGCGCAATCCAGTCTTCGTTTCAATGAATCCGTAATTTTCCTTCCTCTCACCTGTGCTCCCAGTACAATGATCCATCTTCTACCGGTTCCCGTCGCTCCTTTTTCCAAAGGTTTTCCGCACATTCCTGTTATGATCTTCATCTCTGCAAGCAAAAGAAGGCACACCGTGATACCGATCAGCAATTCTACTATCCACGGCATTCCATATAAACGGATCAGAACACTTCCTGCAATTCCGATACTTCCGCATACCAGCCAGAATCTGGAAAAAGTAGAGTCCCACTTTTTCAGTGCGATACAGATCGCACCGTAATAAATGAGACTCAGAATACCTGCTGCCAGAAAAATTATCTGCCACAGCATTTTTTGTATTTTTTACCTGATCCGCACGGACATGGATCATTTCTTCCGATTTTTTTCGGTTTACGAATTGTTGTAGATTCTTTCTGCTCTTTATAGAATTTCTTCAATTCTTCTTCAGAGAAGATTTCTTTCCACTGTGGAAGCTCATACAGCCAGTCAGCTTTCGCTGCTACCATGTTCTTGTACAGTCTTTCTTTATCAAATGCAAGGCTTACCACCGTATCTTCTTCTACTGCATCCAGATCCTGTTCGATCAGAAGACTTTCATTGATTCCATCGAGGAAACCAATCATAGTCAGAACTTCCTGTCCGAATTTCTCAGCCAGTTCTTTTACGGTCCCTTTCACTGCTTCATCCGGATTAGAAAGAAGCTTTTCGTAAATCTCTTTCTCAATCTGGAAATATGTTCCCCAGAATTTTTCCAACTGACTTCTGTCTGCAGTCTCATCATAAGCGATGTTCTGCCACTGCTGATATAATGTGCTCATATTTCTATACTCCTTTGTACGATATTCATTTGCAATTTTTCACTGCTCTCTATATAATATACTAAAGTCTTGATTCATTGTAAAGGATGATTATTATGAAAAATGCAAAACGTATCCTGGCACTCATTGCTGCGGTTTTATTATTCGGTATGTATCTCAGTACATTAATATTTGCCTTGATCGGAAGTCCTCATTCCATTGATCTTCTCTGGGCATCTGTCGCATGTACGATCGTGCTGCCGGTATTGCTCTATGGTTACATGCTTGTGTTCAGACTCACACAGCATGATATTCCATCTGATGATCCGACAGACAGCCTCCACAGGCACATCCCGGACAACGCATCCAAGTCTTCCTCGTCTCACGACCATGCAAGCGATGATACCATGTAGAACTCAAAGGGCATCAGACTTTCTTCACGATCGTCTGAGCCTTTTTTCTTATGTTTTCTTTCATCTTCTCTGATTTTCTTTCTTTTTGCAAGGTATTCTTCCATTGAAATAACTTCTGCTTCCTCTTTTGTCCAGTCTCTTGTATTCATAGTGCATACCTCCATCTTGATTATTTTTCCCCTCTTGCGTCTCTGGTATCTGATTACACCGACGTTATTATTATATTTACGATGGTTTCATTATATGCATGGAATGTGTCGTCGTTGTGGAAAATTTCTGAATAAACCATAAGATTTTTCTTAAAGAAAACATAATTTACGCCACAAAAAGACAGGGATAAAACACTTTTGTGTTCTGTCCCTGTCTTTATCCTGCTTATCTGTATTTTCTTAAATACTCTGTTCTATTTTGAAAGTTCAGACTCTCTGTAGATGATATCGTGTCTTTCCGGACCATTGGATACCATTGTGATCGGGTATCCGATCTGTTCTTCTATAAACTCGATATAATTTCTGCAGTTTTCCGGAAGGTCTTCGTATTTCTTAATTCCACGAATGTCACATTTCCATCCCGGAAGTTTCTTAAGAACTGGTTTTGCCTTCTCTAACAGATGTGTCGTTGGGAATTCTGTTGTTACTTCTCCGTCGATATCGTATCCTACACATACCGGGATCTCATCCAGATATCCAAGTACATCTAATACTGTAAATGCAACATCTGTTGCTCCCTGCATTCTGCATCCATACTTGGAAGCGACACAATCGAACCATCCCATTCTTCTCGGGCGTCCGGTTGTTGCTCCGAATTCTCCGCCATCACCACCGCGGCGTCTTAATTCGTCTGCTTCGTCACCAAAGATCTCACTTACGAATGCTCCGGCTCCTACTGCACTTGAATATGCTTTACATACTGTTACGATCTTCTTGATCTCATACGGAGGGATTCCTGCTCCAATCGCTCCATATCCTGCCAGTGTAGAAGATGAAGTAACCATTGGATAGATTCCGTGATCCGGATCCTTCAGTGATCCAAGCTGTCCCTCTAACAATACTTCTTTTCCTTCTTTGAGCGCATTGTTCAGGAAAAGAGAAGTATCACATACGAATGGTTCAACCATCTTCTTATATTCTTGAAGTTCATTATATAAATCATCAGGATTGATCAATGGTTTATGATAAAGGTGCTCCAGTAATACATTCTTCTGCTCTGCTACACGAACAACTTTTTCTTTTAACAGTTCATCATCAAACAGCTCACTGACCTGGAATCCGATCTTTGCATATTTGTCTGAGTAGAATGGTGCGATACCTGATTTTGTAGAACCGAAAGATTTTCCTCCCAGTCTTTCCTCTTCGTATGCATCAAAATTCTTATGATAGGACATTACCATCTGAGCTCTGTCAGATACCAGAATCTTCGGCATCGGAACTCCCTGATCGATGATAGACTGTACTTCTTTAAATAATACCGGCACATCCAGTGCTACACCATTTCCGATAATACTTGTCGTATGATCGTAAAATACTCCTGATGGAAGTGTGTGTAATGCAAACTTTCCATAATCATTGATAATTGTATGACCTGCATTCGCGCCTCCCTGGAATCTTACGATGATATCAGCCTGTTCAGCCAGCATATCTGTAATCTTACCTTTTCCTTCGTCGCCCCAGTTGGCACCGACTACTGCTTTAACCATATCCATTCCTCCTGCGATATTAACATGACTTATCAGTCTTCTTTAGCGGATCTAATCAAACCACCCTAAGCATTATACTATACATTTCACCTTGGTTCAATAACATTTTTACATAAAATCCACAGGATTTCCTGTGTTTTCTACATTAGCGGCGCAACCAGTCTTAATACCTGTCCCGCCGTCTTCATCAGAATTCCTCTGTTTCTCACTTCCGTCACTGTAACCTTATGACATTTTGCCAGCGTATTCTGAAAATCTTCTTCTACTTTCTGCACTTCAGGATTATCGTAGATAAACACACCATTCTCAAAATGCAGATACAGGCTTCTGAAATCCAGATTGATACTTCCTACCGTTGCCGTATCATCATCGGATACAAATATTTTTGCATGTACAAATCCAGGTGTATACTCATAGATTTGTACCCCGCCCTCGATCAGTTCCTTATAGTAGGTCTTTGCCACAGCAAATGCATACCACTTATCCGGAATATGCGGCATGATGATGATCACCTCAATACCACTCTTCGCTGCACGGATCAGTGTAGTAAGCATCTCATTGTCCAAGATCAGATACGGGGTCATGATATGCACATATTTTTTTGCATGGTTCAAAATATGGAAATATACTTCTTCTCCTACATTTTCATGATCAAACGGGCTGTCTGCATATGGAATCACATATCCCAGTTTTTCATTCAATGTATCCGCTTTTTTGGTCAGATATTTTCCATAAGGCTCCACGCCCCGCATATCCACATCCCACATCTGCAGAAATATCATCGTCAGGCTCTGGACAGCATCACCTCTTAACAGTACCGCCGTATCCTTCCAGTGTCCGAACCGTTCCTTCTCATTGATATACTCATCAGCAAGATTCACACCCCCTACATATCCCACCTGTCCATCGATCACGCAGATCTTTCTGTGGTCACGGTTGTTCTGGATTGTTGAGACAAATGGCCGGATCTTATTCGACATCTTGCAGTTGATACCGTATTTCTGAAGTTTCTTCGGATAGCTGTACGGCAGCAGGTCAAATGCACACATTCCGTCATACATGAACCGGACTTCCACACCTTCCGCTGCTTTCCGCTTCAGGATCTCAAGGATCGTATTCCACATGATACCTTCTTCTACGATGAAGTACTCCATGAAAATAAACTTTTCCGCCTTTTCCAGTTCTTTTATCATGGATGCGAATTTGGCTTCTCCAACCGGAAAATATTCGGCTTCGGTATTCCTGTAAGTCGGAAATCCCAGTTGATGCGACAGATAATACGACAGCTGTGCATTTGCAGATTTACCCTCCCAGAGTGCATCTGTGATCTTCTGATCCTGATCCATGTAAGGTTCCGTCTCCATACGCAATGCCGCCAGGCGGTTCTGTACAAACCGTGTTTCCAGCTGCAGATGCACATAGATGTAAAATATCGTCCCGACAACCGGTACTGCCATCACACACAGAATCCATGACAGCTTGAACGCCGGATTTCCCTCTGTATTAATAATATACACAAGAACTATAATCTCCATCAGAGACATCACACTGTATATAAATGTTGCATATTCTTTCAGATAGTACGGAATTCCCAGAAAAACCAGCATCTGTATCAATATCAGTATCACAAAAATTCCGGCACGGCTGAATACCATTTTAAAGAATTTCTTCTTTGCAACAGTCTTTGTGCTTTGTTCTTTCATACTTTTTCTCTCCTTTATCCCGGGCTGTACATCCACTTTGTTCCTAATATCTTACTCCGTTTTCTCAGGCTCCGTACCGCCAGAATATGTTATACAGTGTATCATATTTTCATTTTCTTCTCAACTTGCAGATAATTTATTTTAATTTAATAGAAAAATACATATAATATGTGCTATGATAAGGAAAAGAATGGAAAGGAGTCATACAATCATGGCAAAATGGATGAAAAAATTATTGGGTCTTGCTGCAATCGGCAGTGCCGCTGCAGGTCTTGTTTATTATTTTAAAAAATCTAAAAAAGATGTGGATGAAGATTTCAACGATGATTTTGAAGATGAAGACTTCGATCTTGACAATGATCTTCAACCGGTCGACCGGGGATACGTTGATCTGAACGCAGGAAAAGCTTCTCCGGAAGAAGCAGACGATGCAGAAGAAACAGAGACCGGCGAAGATACTCTGGATGCGGATGCTCACGAAGGGAAAGAAGATTAGTTCTGCTGACACAGACTGAATTCAGACTGCAGCTATACAAAAGAGCAGTAAACAATGTAAATTATTTTCTTATTTTACATTGCTTACTGCTCTTTTATCTTCTCCAACACCTATTCAAAATTCCCACTGCTTCTTTGATATCCTCTTCATTCATATTTGCATATCCCAGAAGAATCGTTGCCCGCTCATCTGTATCTTTCCTGATCCTGTAATCCGAAAGTCCATATACACGGATATCCTCTTTTTTTGCCCGTTCGATCAGCTCATTTTCGTTCCATCCCTTTTCGAATGTCAGCAGGATATGTACTCCCGCATGCTCTCCCGATATCGCACAGATATCTGCCAGAGGCTTCAGTGCATCGATCAGAACATCATGCCTGTTTTTATACAGAGCTCTTGTCTTATTCAAATGACGTTCGTAATAACCATCTTCGATAAAATGTTGTACGATCATCTGATCCACCTTTGAAACGGTCGAGTTGATAAAGTTCACTTTTGTCCGATACACATCCAGGAGAGATTTCGGCAGTACCATATAACTCAGACGAATAGCCGGTGCAATGGATTTTGAAAAAGTTCCCAGATAGATAACTTTATCTTCTGCATCATATCCTTGCAGAGCCGGGATCGGTTTCCCTTTGTAGCGGAATTCACTGTCATAGTCGTCTTCTATGATATATCTGCCTTCCTTCCCGTATGCCCACTTCAGAAGCTCCATTCTTCTTTTGATCGGCATAACGATTCCTGTCGGATACTGATGCGACGGTGTGACATATGCAATATCTGCCTCTGAATCTTCCAGCTCTGATATTCTCATTCCATTGTGATCCATTGTAACCGGCACAGTCTCATATCCAAGTGTCTGAATCACTCTATATGCCTGCTTATATGTAGGATCTTCAAATGCAATAGTATGTTCTTTTCCAAGAATCATACTAAGCAGTATCAGAATATAATCACTTCCCGCTCCGATCACGATCTGCTCCGGAGAACAGTCCACGCCTCGTGCCTGATACAGATAATTGCAGATGGCTCCCCGGAATCCATATTCACCTTGCGGATCTCCTGAGCGGAACAACTCCGTCCTGTCATCCAGCAAAATGTCTTTCGAGAGTTTTCTCCAGACATTATATGGAAAACTGTTAAGATCTACTCCGTTCGGTGTGAAATCATAGCGGTATATTCTTTTCTTTTCTCTCTTACGTTCCGGCTTTTTTTCTTCTTTTTTCAGTTGATATAATTCATCAATCTGAGCCACAAAAAAACCGCGGTATGGCGCAGACTCGATATATCCTTCTGATAATAACTGTTCATATGCCAGTTCAACCGTACTGCGGCTGACTTCCAGATGCTTGGACAAAGCCCTGGTAGACGGGAGTTTCTCCCCATAGCGGAGTCTCCCGTTCTGGATATCAGACTTGATATGATCATAAATCTGCTCATACAGCGGCTTCTTCGAACGACTGTTAAGATTTATCGTTAATTCATTCATTTTTTTATTTTGCACCCGTTTATTTCTTTGGCAGTTTAAAAGAACTCTTCAGAGATACAATACGGTTAAACACCAGATTTTCCGGTGTGGAGTCTTTCGAATCAATACAGAAATATCCATTTCTTACAAACTGGAAGCTGTCACACGGACCTGCTTCGTTAAAGCTGTCTTCCACATAGCACTCTTTTAAAATCTGTAAGGAATCCGGGTTCAGGTTCAGCGATCCATCTTCTTTATTATATACTCCCTTCTCTTCATCGATCAGGTTCTCATATAATCTGACTTCTGCTTTCTTAGCCTGTGGTGCACTTACCCAGTGGATCGTTCCTTTTACCTTACGTCCGGTAAACCCGGTTCCGCATTTTGTCTCCGGATCATACGTACAATGTACCACCGTTACATTTCCTTCTGCATCCGTCTCATAGCTGACACATTTCACAAAATATGCATGCATCAGACGTACTTCGTTTCCAGGGAAAAGGCGGAAATACTTCTTCGGAGGATCAATCATAAAATCATTACGCTCAATGTAAAGTTCACGTCCAAACGGCACTTTTCTCACACCAAGTTCCGGATTCTCCAGATTGTTCTCTACATCCAGATATTCCACTTCTCCTTCCGGATAGTTGTCGATCACCAGTTTGATCGGATCCAGGACTGCCATCATACGAGGCTTCTTCATCTTCAGATCTTCACGGATACAATACTCCAGCATTGCATAATCCACAGAGCTCTGGCTCTTGGATACTCCGCACATTTCAACGAACATCTTAATGGATTCCGGTGTAAATCCTCTTCTTCTGAGAGCTGCGATCGATACAAGTCTCGGATCATCCCATCCGTCTACAATACCATCCATAACAAGCTTCTTGATGTATCTCTTACCTGTAACAACATTCGTCAGATACAGCTTTGAGAATTCGATTTGTCTCGGTGCCGGATCAAATTCACACTCTTTTACAACCCAGTCATACAATGGTCTGTGGTCTTCAAATTCCAGTGTACAGATAGAATGTGTAATGTGCTCGATCGCATCTTCGATCGGATGTGCAAAATCATACATTGGATAAATACACCATTTATCTCCTGTATTGTGATGTGTCATATGCGCCACACGGTAGATGATCGGATCACGCATGTTGATATTCGGCGATGCCATATCAATCTTTGCACGCAGAACTTTCTCTCCATCCTGATACTTTCCGTCTTTCATCTCTTCGAAAAGTCTTAAATTCTCTTCTACCGGACGGTCACGATACGGACTGTTCTTTCCAGGCTCTGTCAGGGTTCCGCGGTATTCACGCATTTCTTCCGCTGTCAGGTCACAGACGAATGCCTTTCCTTTTTTGATCAGCTTTACTGCACACTCATACATCTGGTCAAAATAGTCTGATGCAAAATAAAGATGATCTCCCCAGTCGGCACCCAGCCATTTTACATCTTCTTTAATGGACTCTACGAATTCCATATCTTCTTTCATCGGGTTCGTATCGTCAAATCTTAAATGAAAGGTTCCGTTATATTTCTTTGCAAGTCCTGAATTCAGAAGAATCGACTTCGCATGTCCGATATGCAGATATCCGTTCGGTTCCGGCGGAAATCTCGTACATACTTCACTGTATACTCCTTCTGCAAGATCTTTATCTATTTCCTGTTCAATAAAATTTTTGGAAACTGTTGTTTCTTCTCCCATGGTGTCCTCCTTAGGTTTTAACTATACATTATGCTCATTATCTTATCATAAAAAATATGATGAAACAAGGGAAGATACCTCTTTTACCGGTTTTCGCAGAAAAATGTAAATGCATCCAGAAATTCAGAATTACTTGGGCACTTGATCGCATGGTAACCAAGGATCTCCATCATAAGTTCTTTATCTTCTTTCCAACACTTATCAACGACTACACGTATCCCGCGTTCCACATTATAAAAACTGGTTTCGTGTTTTTCTCCTATCGGGATATATATATCATTCTGTGTCGCAAACGGCTTTTCTTTTGTATGGAATCCACTGATGATATCTGCAGCATCCAACAGATAATAGTATCCTTTATATCCTGATGTGACTTTAAATCTTCTGAGTGTCTGTATCATAATATTCCTATTCATAAATAATCTCCCTTTTTTGGCTCTATCTAAAAAATAAATCACAACATGTCGTTTGTCAATGATTTCGATACCAAAAACCTCTTTTTTTTATTTTTTAGACCTTTATGTGTCTGATTTCTTCGAAAAAGATCAGCTATAGGTCAAAAAAAGTTTGAAGACATCTTTTTATCTTCAAACTTTTTTTGCATTTGTCTATATCTTTTCCGTCCTTAAAACCATCCATTTTCCTTTCCAGACATACAGAAGCATCAAAAGCATGCCCAAAAGCCATGAGGTCGGATAGCACATCATCACATGGCCGAGACTTTTTGCCCATGCCATGGTTCCTGCAATCCACATCACACGGAATCCGCATAACGATACCAGAAATACAATCATGGCCTGCATCGTCTTGCCGGTTCCTCTGATCGTTCCGCCAAGCACATGCAGGATTCCAAGCATCCAGTAAAACGGGCAGAAATATTTCATAATATATACACCATATTCCACCACCTTATGGTTCGTCGTAAAGACTCCGATTACCTGCGGAGCGAATATCAGCAGCACAATTCCGGTTATCACAGAATACCCGGCACCCATTGCTGTGGATATGTACATTCCTTTTCTGACCCTGTCTGCTTTCCCTGCACCAATATTCTGTCCGGCAAATGTAGTTGCCGCCATACTGATACTCAGTACCGGCAGGATATTAAATCCATCGATTTTTATATAAGCTGCAAAACCGGCCATAACTGTCGCTCCAAAACTATTCACACTTGCCTGCACGATCAGGTTTGAAAGCGAAATTACAATATTCTGGATTCCTGTCGGGATTCCGATGCGGATGATCTTCGAAAGCAGATGATCATAGCATCGGATCTCCTTAATCTTCAACTTATATACATCTTCACTTCTGATCAGAAATCCCCATATAAAAATGCATGATATCAACTGACTGATATCCGTAGCCAGTGCCGCGCCAACGATTCCAAGCTTCAGTCCGACAACCATGATCAGATCCAGGAATATATTTGAAATCGCCGCGATCATCAGGTAAACCAGGGAACGTCTGGAATTGCCCACCGCATTCAGAATACCTGCCGACATATTGTAAACTACCGAAAATAAACTTCCGCCAAAATATACCTGCAGATAGATTACCGACTGTTCAAATACCTTGTCCGGTGTTCCCATCAGGCGCAGCATCGATGGTGTCACTGTAATTCCGATTACAGTCAGAAGCACTCCTGCTACCAGCGCGATCGCCATCGTAGTATGTACGGCCTTCCTCACGCCTTCTGTATTTTTGGCCCCATAAAACTGCGAGATCACAACACCTGCACCAGTCGATGCTCCTATGCAGAAACCGATCAGCAGGTTAATGATCGCACCGCTGGATCCGACTGCTGCCAGTGCGTTACTTCCCACATAGTTGCCGACAATAATCGAATCCACCGTATTATACAGCTGCTGAAACAGATTCCCCAGAATCAGTGGAATTGCAAAGAATAGTATTTCTTTCCAAATCACTCCTTCGGTCATTGTTTTCATCTTTTTCATTTTCTTCTTCCTCTCTATTACCATTTCTTTTCATATTCCTGATTTTCACAGGATTTTTCACGATTTTCAATTAATATCACGAAAATATATTGACAAATGTACTCCTTTCAGTGTATAGTATCAACGTTGCATATCACTTATGCATGCTGCCTTGGCTCAGTCGGTAGAGCGTCGCCTTGGTAAGGCGGAGGTCGGCGGTTCGATTCCGCTAGGCAGCTTACAAGAGAAGTCCCGTAAAACTTTCAAATGATTGTTTTACGGGATTTTTTTATAATTAAAAATTCAGCCGATATTTATATCCTCTTTAGATTTATTTTTCCTTTTCCAGAATCTTCTGCATCTTTCCCTTGATTCTCTGAAGTGCATTATCAATCGTCTTTGGACTCCGGTCTAGAAGCTTTGCAATCGTCTTATAATCCGTTCCCATCAGATGAAGATACAGAACTCTGCGCTCCAGTTCACTTAATTCTTTTTCCAGACGTTCTTCCAACGTCTTCGCACGTTCCTGACTGACAAGCAGTTCTTCCGGATTCGTCTCATGTCCGGATTCCATTGTATCGATCAACGAGTTTTCCCCGTCTTCTCTTTCATACAGGGAAATATAACTGTTGAGCGGACTGTGTTTCTTTCTGTTTGAAGCTTCAATTGCCGAATACAACTGTCTTGTCACACATAGCCTTGCAAAGCTGAAGAAGGATGCTTCCTGATCCACATCGTAGTCCTGAACTGCTTTAAAAAGTCCGATCATCCCCTCCTGGATCAGATCATCCGTCTCACCGCCGAGCAGATACATTGCATTGGCTTCTTTTCTGACCAGATTCTTATATTTTTCCATCAGATAATCGATAATTCCCGTTTCTCCCATCCGGAGTCTGCGGATCAGTTCTTCATCTGTTAATTTTTTATACTCTGTCATACACTCCTCTGTCTCACAATCTCATATGCAAGGACGCCCGCTGCCACCGATGCATTCAGGGAATCGATATCCCCCTTCATCGGAATTCTTGCAGTAAAGTCACAGGTGTCTTTTACCAGACGTCCCACACCTTCGCCTTCATTACCAATTACGAGTCCGATCGGTCCTTTCATATTGACATCATACATGACATCCCCGTCCATATCGGCACATACGAACCACAGACCTTTTTTCTTCAAATCTTCCATCGTCTTTACCAGATTTGTTACTTTTGCAACCGGTGTATAATTCAGGGCCCCTGCGGAAGTTCTTGCTACGGTTGCCGTCAGTCCGACTGCCCGTCTCTTTGGTATGATCACACCGTGTGCCCCTGCCTGGTTCGCAGTACGGATGATCGCACCGAGATTGTGCGGATCTTCAATATTATCCAGAATGATCAGAAACGGATCTTCTCCCTTTTCTTCTGCAAGCTTTAACATATCCTCTACCTCTGCATATTCATATGCAGCAACACTTGCGATCACTCCCTGGTGTTTACCGGTCTCCGACAACTGGTTCAGACGGTCTTTTTCCACGAAATTCAATATCGTGTCATGCTTTCTTGCCTCGCGGATGATGGATCTCACCGCACCATCCTGACATCCATCCAGTACATACAGCTTGTCTACCGGTTTCCCGGAACGAAATGCTTCCATAACGGCATTTCTTCCTTCTATGATACTTTCATTTACATTCTTATCGTGACTCATATTTGACACTCCTTATTATTCTTTGATACTGTCCAGACCTATTTTAACCAGTTCCAGCATTCTTTTCCACTCTTTTTTCAGATATAGATATCCAAGCAGAGCTTCAAATCCCGTCGCACGTCTGTAATCTGTAATCGACTGGTTCTTCGCCGGCGACACGCTCTTGGCATTGCGGCCTCTTTTATAGACAGCATGTTCTTCTTCTGTCAGGTGTTCCTGCATCGTACGCATCATTTTCGACTGTGCGGACGCCTGGACATAAGAGCTGGTCTTCTGGTGCAGCTTCTGTACCTGACGGTTTCCTTCATTGATCACCAGGGATTTAATGATCAGATCATAAATGCAGTCTCCGATATATGCCAAAGTAAGAGGTGAATATTCTTTAATATCCACCTCTTTCATCTGGAAAATCTCCTGCATATAAGTGTCAAATCCCCACTCTACGCTCTTTTCCATTGTACTCCTTCTCTGGTATCCTTTAAGATGATACCCTTCTCTAACAGTTCATCACGGATTGCATCGGCTCTTGCAAAGTCTTTAGCCTTACGTGCTGCCTGACGCTCCTCGATCAGTTTCTCGATGTCTTCGTCCAGGATCTCTTCTTTCTTATCTACGATCAGTCCCAGAACTCCTGTTAACTTCACAAGCAAATCGAATAATTTCTGAAGATATTCTTTGGAACTTTCTGCATCGGTTGTTGTATTGATATATTTTACAAGGTCAAAGATTGCTGCAACGGCATCTGCTGTATTGAAGTCATCGTCCATTGCCTTTTCAAATCCTGCAACAAACTCTTCTGTTTTTGTAAAGTTTTCTGCTTCTGCATCTGTGATTGCTTCTGCTTTTGCATTTCCCATAAGGAACTTCAGATTATCTGCTGCATTTACGATACGCTCCAGACCATTCTTGGATGCTTCCATCAGATCTGCACTGAAATTCAGTGGGCTTCTGTAATGTGCACTCAGCATGAAGAAACGAAGTACCTGCAGATCGTACTGTTCGCTGATCTCACGTACGGTACGGAAGTTTCCGAGAGATTTACTCATCTTTCTGTTATCAATGTTCAGGAATGCATTGTGCATCCAGTATCTTGCAAATTCCTTGCCATTTGCGGCCTCACTCTGCGCAATCTCATTTTCATGATGTGGGAATACAAGATCTTCTCCGCCGGCATGAATGTCGATCTGCTCTCCGAGATATTTCTTAGACATCTCTGAACACTCGATGTGCCATCCCGGACGTCCTTCGCTCCACGGAGACTCCCATGCAGGCTCTCCTTCTTTCTTCGGTTTCCAAAGTACAAAATCCAGCGGATCTTCTTTCTCATCTTCTCCGGATACCAGAAGGGAACGTTCACCCGAACGAAGATCATCCAGATTCTTGTGCGAAAGCTTACCGTAATCTTTGAACTTTCTTGTACTGTAATATACGGTACCATTCTTCTCATATGCAAATCCTTTATCAATCAACGTCTGGATCATATCTACCATACCGCAGATTTCTTCCGTCGCAAGCGGATTCTTGGTTGCCGGTTTGATATTCATACCGTCCATATCTTTTTTACACTCTGCAATGTAACGTTTGGAAATCTCATCGGCTGTCACCCCTTCTTCGATGGCTTTTTTGATGATCTTATCGTCTACGTCTGTAAAGTTGGATACATAATTCACATCATATCCTTTGTATTCAAAATATCTTCTGACCGTGTCGAATACGATCATTGGTCTGGCATTTCCAATATGGATAAAGTTATATACGGTAGGCCCGCATACATACATCTTTACCTTTCCTTCTTCCAAAGGTATAAATTCTTCTTTTTTCTTTGTCATTGTATTAAAAATCTTCATTTTTCGCGTTCTCCTCCTCTTTTTCTTCCGGTATCGGATTCTCTTTTAAACATTGCATGCGTTTCTCCATCTCCTGGATCTGTCTGTGCATTCTTATGTTATCTGCCTGCAGTTCTCTGATATCATTTGAAATCGGATCCGGCAGATGCACCTGATCCATATCGAGTCTCGGTATCTTCTCATCATTCATCTTAACCACTCTGCCCGGCACACCTACAACTGTACAATTCGGCGGTACTTCTTCCAATACTACCGATCCCGCTCCAATCTTGGAATTTTCTCCGATGGTAAATGAACCAAGAACCTTTGCTCCTGCACTCACCATAACGTTATCTCTCAGGGTCGGATGTCTCTTGCCTTGTTCTTTTCCGGTTCCTCCAAGTGTGACTCCTTGATACAAGGTAATATTATCTCCCAGTTCCGCAGTCTCTCCGATGATCACTCCGCTTCCGTGGTCGATAAATAATCCTTTTCCTATTGTTGCCCCCGGATGGATCTCGATTCCGGTCTTTCTTACTGCCCGTTGCGATACCCATCTGGCAAGAAAATAATGTTTCTTCAGATAGAGCTTATGTGCGATTCTGTAATGAAGAATTGCTTTGAAACTAGAATACAGGAATACTTCCATATTCGACTTGATCGCAGGATCCCGTTCCCGTATCACCTGAATTTCTTCATTGACATATGATATGATGCCCATCTATGATCTCTCCTTTTTATAAGTTTACCGCCTGTTCTGTATGCTTTGGTACAAAAAAACTCCGTCTCCTGCTTTACACAAGAGACGAAGTATATCCGCGGTTCCACTCTTTTTAAAGAATACAGTTCTATTACCCGCATTCTTCTCTCAGTACACGTAACGTGTGTAATCCCGGATCCGGCTATGATGTTATCCTTCTTTCTCACCGGACCGACTCCCGGACGCACTTCACAAAAGCTGTAATCGGAAACTGCTTTCAGCCGGTGACAGTTTCTCTCTTTCGACACAACACATCTGCTACTCTTTCCGTTCAAAGTCTTTCTCATATAGAATATATATTATGCGATATCATCTTTTTTGTCAACCAGTTTCCATCGGATCTCTGCTTTAAAAAGATCTGCTTCCGTCTCGATCCAGAACTTTCCTTTCTGAATTTCCACAAAGCTCTTAACAATTGCAAGTCCGAGTCCGGATCCTTCGGTATTTCTTGCCGAATCGCCTCTGACAAAACGCTCCGTAATCTCTTCCGGATTAAATGTAAGCTCGGTGGCCGATACATTCTTCATCCGGAATACCGCCTCACCCTCTTCCGCTGCAATCTTCACGTATACTCTTGTATGAGGCATTGCATATTTCACTGCATTTCCGATCAGATTCTCGAATATCCGGTATGTCTTCTGTCCATCCAGCGCCACGATCACTTTCTCCTCCGGAATATCCAGACGGAAATCCAGATTCGCTTCCGTAATCTTTTCTTCCATTTCTAATTTCACCTGTTTAAAAAGATTCACAATATCCATCTCGATAATATTCAGGTTCACCGAACGGCTGCTCGCTTTACTGATTTCAAACAAATCTTCAATCAATGCTTTTAACCGGAGTGATTTTCTATCCAGTACATCAATGTATTCTTTCTGTCTTTCCGGATCATGTTCCATCTTCAGCAGATTCACATAGGTGATAATCGCAGTCAATGGAGTCTTCAGATCATGCGAGACATTCGTCACCAGTTCGGTCTTCATCCGCTGGCTTTTCACTTCTTCATCTACCGCTTTCTTGAATCCGGTCTGTATCTTCTCAATCTCTTCTTTAAACGGCTCGAACACCCCCAGATTTTCATCAATCTCCACATCCAGATTTCCATCGGCAATCTCATTTGTCGCTTCTAACAGTCTGTGATAGTTTTTCTTTATTTCATTAAAATATTTCTTCAAAATAAAGTATAGAATTACCGAATATATGATCAGTGCCATAATTCCATAAAACCAGAAAATACTCGTCACTGCCAGAATGATAAAGTTCACAAGCACAATCCTCAGAATTGCCTTACTGCTTTTGTCTGTAAAGTCGATATCTGTAATGGTCTGATACAGCCTGTGTGCCATTTCTTTCACTTTCCGGTACAATCTTCCGCTGTCTCGTCCGACTCTTTCCGCTGCTGCCGGAGCTTCTTTCCTCAGCGTTTTCCACATACGCCACAACAGCGTCCGCTCTGTAACATACTTTCTGACACCAGTCTTCTGTATTTCACTGACACAGCTTGCTGCCCAGTATGTGACAGCAAATGCTGCAATCCAGATTGCGGCGTCCATCGCCCCGGGCCTTCCCTTCGTCCTTGTTACAATCCAGTTCAGCTTATTGTCCAAAAGTCCCAGTCCTGTTACCGCAACGATAAAAACAATCTCAAACGGCTGTTGAAAAAGCTTTCTGCCGCCAATCCCCAGCGTATCACTTTGTGCAAAAATCCATGCTGCCACACCTACCGCTGCCATGCAGGCAAGCATCATATACCATGCATCATTCGGCGCTTCATCCCCGAACCAGTACCATTGGTTCAGATATTGTTCAATTCCGTTTTTCTTCATTCCATAGATATATGTACGGTTCTTCGGCGTCTTCAATTCGCCGCCGGTGGCATCCTCAACCGTCTCACTCCAGTTATCTATAATCTTTCTGAGAGCAATACTCTGCGTTGTCTTTTCACTGCTCTTTACAACTTTTACATCCAGATCTCCGTGTTCATCATAAGTCAGTACCATACCAAATGCATATTCTTTGAAACTGTCATCTGCCAGACCCTTTCCGGTATTCGCTGTGCTTCGTCCCAGGACTGCCCCTGATCCATCCTCAATCCTGTAATCCAGATATGGATATAACGCTTCATAATCCTCCATCCATACTTCTGCAGCATCGCTGATCTCCTCCTGAGACATTTTTGCTTCTCCTGTCTTGGATGATATCTCCTGATTATAAAGGACATAACTGAATTCCAGAAAGCTTTCCAGATATTCCCTGTCTGAAAGTGAAGTTGTATAAGTCTTCTGCGCTTCACTGACTGCTTTTCTATATATCGTATGATAATTATATATCATGAAAAACGCTGCTCCAAGTATCGTCACAGCAGCAAGAAAAAGTCCCAGTTTACGCCTGTTTTTCAATTTTGTATCCAACGCCCCACACCACCTTTAAGTATTTTGGTTCTCTTGGATTTACTTCTATCTTTTCACGGATATTTCTGACGTGCACCATGATCGTATCGGTGTTAATCGCACGTTCATTCCATACCCGCTCATAGATCTCCTCCGCAGAGAACACCCGTCCCGGATTCTTCATCAGAAGCAGCAGGATCTTGTACTCGATCGGAGTCATCTTTACCGGTTCGCCGTCAACGGTCACTTCTACATTATCCTCATTGATCTCCAGTCCGCCTATCGTATGGATCCTGGAATTTTCGTTCTTATCCTCCAGCCGTTCCATAAACCTGCGGTATCTGCGAAGCTGCGAATTGACTCTGGCAAGCAGTTCCATCGGAGTAAATGGCTTTGTCACATAATCGTCAGCCCCCATATTCAATCCCATGATCTTATCCACTTCTTCTGATTTTGCAGAAAGAAAAATCACCGGGAAATCATACTTCTCCCTGAGTTTTACGACCATAGAGATTCCATCCATTACCGGCATCATGATATCCACGATTGCCAGATGAATATCTTCCCTTTCTATAACATCCAGTCCTTCTGCACCATCAGCCGCCTGAAATACTTCATAGCCCTGACTCTTCAGATATATCTCCACGCCTTCCCTGATTTCCTTGTCGTCTTCTACGACCAGTACATGATTCATCTCCATCACATTTTTCATCCTTTTCCTGATTCCAGCTTTTTCCTCTGTTATTATCATCCTATCCGGTATTTCTTAAGGGTGACTTCAGAAAATTCTAAAGAAAAACAAAAGATTCTTCTTTATACCGTTTCATTCAGATAAATCTGTGACAATGGAATGATCTTATCTAATTCTTCTTTCATTCGATCCGACATGACCGCATCACCGTCCGCACAGATTTCTTCTGCGGTCTTCACACCGAATACAAGGCTCGTAAGCGCCGCTACGGTGAGTGTTCCTTCACTGTTTTCCGGCTTTCCATCCATCAGCATCACTCCCGAAAATTCTGTCCCCGTAATCATGACACATCGGTTATTTTCTTTGATAACCGGATCTGTCACCGTAAAACATGTTCCCATAAATGTTTTGAGTCTCAAAGACATCAGCATCCGTCTGACATCTATGATACGAATCATAATCTTAGGTTTTTCCCCATCTACTTCTTCAGCCTCTGCTGCGATCTTAATATCTGTGACCGCTCCTTCTTTTTTATATATCTTTAACGTCCCTCCGTCACTTGCATATTCTTTGATCAGACGTTCATAATAAGCTGTATTTCTTTTTGCGTAGACCTGATACGACTGCGACAGCCTGCCTTCCATATAAACAGCCATTTTTTCTGCATCTTCCACTGAGGCATCCGTCACATCTGTACCTTCTTCCACTTCCGCTTCCGGATCATAATATGCCCGATTCTGTTCATACACCGTCCGGAAATCAAATGGCAGATAGATGCTCTCCGATGCCGGCATCAGAAATGTAAATGTCTCTCCGTCTGCATACATATCATTTAACGCCTGTTTCAACATTCCTGCCATAAAGCCACGTTTCCGATATGATTTTCTCGTTGCAACAGCGACAATATAATTCACGTCTTTTCTGCTGCCGTTTACTGCAAGTTCGTACGGATTCAGATGCAGCATCGCCTGTATCTCCCCGTCTTCTTCTACCACATAAATCTGATTGTCTTTTACTTTTTCTTCGTAATAATAGTCAACAAAGTCTTTGCTGTCTTCTGAAAACACTTCTTCGTACAGTTTTCTTGTATTCAGCTTTTCTCCTGTTTCCAGTTTTCTTATTTTCATTTTGATTTTCCTTCCCAACAAGTTTCTTATCTGTCCTGCGCTTTCATACATCCTCCGCATCCGGCACATCCGCCTTCTGCCGGTCCGACTCTGTAACTGTAATTAGCAATCGTATCCAGACTTGCAATTGCCTGAGAAGAAATACCTTCTCCCGTTCCGGTAAATCCAAGTCCTTCCTCCGTTGTTGCCTTGATGTTCACCTGTTCAACTTCAATGTGCAGTGCTTCTGCCACATTTTTTCTCATCTGTTCAATGTGCGGTGCCATCTTCGGGCGCTGTGCGATGATCGTTGCATCGATATTGCCGATCACATATAATTTTTCATCAATTAATTTCCCTACTTCTTCCAGAAGTTTTATGCTGGACGCTCCCTTGTACGCCGGATCGGTATCCGGAAAGTGCTTTCCGATATCTCCAAGCGCCGCCGCCCCAAGAAGTGCATCCATGACCGCATGCAATAATACATCTGCATCCGAATGACCAAGAAGTCCCTTTTCATAAGGGATCTTTACTCCGCCAAGTATCAGATCTCTTCCGTCTACTAATTTATGTACATCATAGCCCATACCTACACGCATATATTATTCTCCTTCCTTTGTTTCTGCTTCTTCTGTTTCTGTTTCTGCTTCTTCTGTTTCTGCTTCTTCTGTTTCTGCTTCTTCTGACTGTTCTTCCTTATCTTTTAATTGTCCCATCACACTGTCATCTTGATATTCCTTTTTTATAAGCTTTGAACCATATTTTCCAAGCCAGAAGATTCCTATGATTACAAAAACAACCCCGGCTCCCGCATAAAACACATAATTGTCCGGATGATTCTTCAGCGAATCCACTAAAAGTTTTCCTCCCAGATAAGTTATATACGCCCCGGCAAGCGAACGAATGATCAAACTGCTTCTTGGTACCATATTCCTATTCCTCCTGTTTCTATACATCACATGTAATGTATTATAGACGATTTCGCTTTTCTTGTATACTTCGATATATAAAATTAAACAACAAAAAAGAACCGGATACTTCCGACTCTCTTGCTGTGTTACGATATATAGAAATGCAGCAAACCTGCCACAGGCAGCTTGTTCTGCATACATTGGCACAAAAATAGCGGGAACTGGATTTGAACCAGCGACACCACGGGTATGAACCGTGTGC